>Ga0247610_10002530_pt1 | contig 20966 bp, 3 predicted proteins | sample 174DNAGHGhighgp2_FD_193483 | JGI IMG/M metagenome (GOLD analysis project Ga0247610, IMG submission 193483) | Sheep rumen microbial communities from Palmerston North, Manawatu-Wanganui, New Zealand - 1742 DNA GHGhigh gp2 | ecosystem: Host-associated > Mammals > Digestive system > Stomach > Rumen ...
TGATTATGCATTTGGAAGCTGTAACAGTCTAACGTATATCGAGTTACCTTCTTATGTAAGCAATTATTTCTATACATTTTCAAGTTGTACCGCCCTTACAACGGTCGTATGCCCATCATGTACACCACCAACCATAAATAATCATGATCCTTTTAGTTCTGTTGATAGGAGCAAGATTACTTTGAAAGTCCCGTCTTTTGCTGTTGTGGATTATAAATTAGACTCATATTGGTTGAATTTCGGTACGATAGAGGCTATGGAGACTGATCCCACTTACATAGATGTTCATGGCAAGTTGTCATTAACCAATAACCGGCGGCCCGGCGGCATACCTAATATGACTATTAATACGAACAGTAGTGTAATCGTGGGAGGCAACGAGCCATTTGAGGTTGGCACATTGAATTTTGTCATCAACAGGCCCGATAAACTTTATGGCAAACTTCTTAACAGGAGTTCAATGACGGTTCAAAGTTCTGGTATGAGTTATTATGTTCAGAGGAACAAGTGGTATTTCTTAAGTCCATTTACCAATGTACCTCTTTCTGCTATCACCCATAGTGCAAATGCTTCATTTGTGTTCCGTTATTATAATAGTGAAAACCGTGCTACCAATGGTGCCACCAATAATGCCAGTTGGCAGAACGTAACAGAATCGGAATTAAAAGCAGGACAAGGCTATATCTTCCAATGCAATCAAGATGGTTGGATACAATGGACTGTCGAAGGGGATAATGCCACACAGGCGGTGAATTCCGCCAGCATCACGACTATGCTCACTGACTATGCCTCTGAAAATGCCGCCAATGCCAATTGGAACTATGTAGGTAATCCCTATCCTTGCTATTACGATGCTTACTATATGGACTTTACCGCTCCTATTACAGTTTGGGATTACAACAACAACACTTACAAGGCCTATTCGGTAGTAGATGACAATTATATTCTTCATCCAATGGAGTCGTTCTTTGTCCAGAAGCCCGGCGAAGTTGATGCTATATTGTTTAAGGAAGAGGGACGGCAAATAGAAGCAACAACCAATCGCGTTTCATCAGCCAGAACCAAATCTGCTACAGACATTTCCAGGAAACTCTATGACATACAACTCACCAATGGAACAAAAACGGATGAGACCCGTGCCATTATCAATGAGAAGGCTTCTTTAGCCTATGAGATTGGCCGCGATGCAGCCAAATTCATGAGTATGGAAAGTGACGTGCCCCAGATCTTCACCATTGACTCGGAAGGCAACAACCTGGCATTCAATGAGCGTCCTATGGCTGACGGAAAGATTCGTCTTGGAATCTATGCGGGCGAAGCCGGAGTCTATACGCTGAAGATGACCCCTTCGCTAGAGAATGCCCAACTCTATGATGCCGTGACAGGAAAGACAACAAATCTGAGCGATGAAGCCTATCATTTTGTCATTGACAATCCTGGATTCTATACTGACCGCTTTACACTGACCCTGTCTGCCAATGACATCACAGCCATTGAGGCTGCTCCTAGCGCAGATGCATCTATCGCAGCGGTGGCTGGTGGCGTTGAAGTACGACCTGCCAGTGCTACAGAGATACTTGTCTACGGCACGGACGGGCGACAGGTTGCTTATGCAAAGGCCGTTTCTGGTAAGACTGTCATCAATCTTCCTGCCGGTCTCTATGTCGTCAAGGTAGGCAACAAGGCATACAAATGTATCGTCGAATAAGCCCTCCTAAAATATAATAATGTATAGATGCTAATCTGTATGGCTTATGAAAGAACTTAGAACCATAGCCCTGGTATTGGCGCATCTTCTCTGTGTCAGTATATGGGGACAATATAATCCAACAAACCCGGCGGAGCCGGGCACCGCGCCGTGGACGCTGACCCTCACGTCAGATCCAAGCGATGCAGGCAGTTTTAATATTTCAAAGGTCACTAATCGGGCGGCAGGGGCTACGATTACCATTACTGCTTATAACAATGGTAATTATATATTCAAAGCCTGGGAAGACGAGAGCGGGAACACCCTTTCTTCAGAAAAGTCGTTCAAGTACACAATGCCGGCAAAGAATGTTAAGTTGATGGCTCGTTATACTTACAATCCGTCCAGCCCCAACGAGCCGTCGGTTCCTGTCAAGTATGGTGCAGTCAAGCTTAGCGTATCGCCCTCTGACGGTGGCAGCGTCTCTCCTTCAGGCACCAACAAATATGAGGTGGGAAGCAAAGTGACTCTTTATGCCTACAACAACTCCAACTTCGTCTTTGTCAACTGGACAAAAGACGGGGAGGTCATTTCCACCTCCAGCACTCTTGGCAACTATGTCGTCGGAGAAGGAACAGCCAGTTTGGTGGCAAACTTCAGGTATGCTCCTGGCAATCCAGCCGAACCTGAAGCCGCAATTTTGTCACACCCTCTGTATCTGGAATCTAATCCCTCCGGGGGTGGATCCTTCAATATTTCCAGTGGCAACACTTATAAGACAGGCGAAAGCATTTACTTATACGCCTATTCCAACTCTTATTATACTTTTAAGAACTGGACACAAGACAATGAAGTCATATCTACTTCAAGGAATTTTTACTACACAATGCCCGACAAGGCTGCAAAATTGGTAGCCAACTACACTTATAACTACAATCCAAGCAATCCGGGAGAACCAGCTGCGACTACGACACAGCGATACCACCTGTACGGCATGCATGAGGATGGTATTCCGGGGCAGAGCCTCAAGTATCCCGTCTATCTGGAGAATTCAACCGAGGTCACGGGCTTCTCTATCGACCTTGCTTTCCCAGAAGGTGTCATAGTGGATGCAACCAATGCCTCCCTGACTGACAGAACCAGCGGTCACACATTGCAAGTGGAAAGTCTGGAGAACAATTCCTATCGATTCTTTGTAAGAGGATCGGAGAACATCATTGGCGCCAATGGCAAGGTTCTTGAGATTCCCATATCCATTGCTGCTACAGAAGAGGTTGGTACAACTTATACCGTGGGACTCTCAAAAGGAGCCATCTTCAAGGCTGACGGATCACAGACCGTCATTACTGTCAGAAGCGGCTCTCTGAAGATAGTACAGTCACCCGATGTCATTCCCGACAGTCCTGACCTGATTGTCAGTGATATCAATATAGCAGAAACAAGCATCGCGCCAAACGAGACGCTCCATTTGTCATGGAAAGTCAGGAACGTAGGTAATCTGGAGGCTGTCTCAGGGTGGAGTGAGCGTCTCTATCTTGTTTCCACTGATGGAAAGAAAGTCAGTATAGGTTCTACCTATTATGAAACCACATCGCTGGAAGCTGGCGGCACAGTTTCACGAGAAGCGGATATTGCCCTCGGCAAACTACTTGGCATTGAGGGCAACACGTATGTCAGCATCACGATTATCCCTAATGCCTCGGCAGGAGAGATAACCGAGTGCCAAGGACACAACCCAACCGACAACAAGGGAAAGACTCTGGCGGTCAAGAAAATGCTATATCTGACGCTGCCCGCCACTACCTTGGTAGAAGGCGAGACTACCACCGCTAAATGCCAGTTGGCCAGAAGTGGCAACTGGACTGCCACTGAGGTATTCGACTTGAGTGTACTCACAGGTGATGCAAGGCTGAAAGTTCCGGCAACTGTATCCATTCCAAAAGAGCAGGCCAGTGTCTATTTCTATCTGACCGTTGAAAACAATGAGTTGCTGGACAACGATTCTCATTTCACCATTCAGGCGTCAGGCAATGGCTATGAAGCCGTAACTGGTGATGTGACTATTGAAGATGACGAACTGCCTGCCATAGTAACCACCGTTTCGAAGAATAGCGTATCAGAAGGCGAGACATTCCAACTGACGGTTACCATTCCCCGTCAGTCTGATACAGATGTGGTCATCGGACTGAGAGCGGAATATCCCAAGCGATTTAGCCTGCCCTCTTCAGTGACTATTCCTGCCGGCGAAACATCTGCCACGGTAACGGTAACAGCGGTGGATGATGACCTGCCAAGTTTGGAACTGTCAAATGCTTTCACAGCGTCTGCGGCTGGTTATACAGAAGGTCAGGCAATTGTTATCCTGAGCGATGATGATATACCTGCCCTGGAGCTAACGCTGACTCCAAGTCAGGTGTCTGAAGGTGCAGGTGTAGCGGCAGTGGCCGGTATTCTTCGCCGTACAGGAAAGACCGACAATAAGATTACCGTCAAGTTGACGGATAATGCCAACGGTGGACTCTATTTCGGCAACCGAACACTGGAACTGGCCAAGGGCGTGGAGGAGATCCACTTCAACTTCGGCCCTGTGGACAACGCAAAAGTTGACGGTGACAGGAAATACACCATCACTGCTGCTGTCTGGGTGTCTTCATGTAACTGCAGTGCTTCTGGAGAGTCTGCGGGTAGTGTTACGGCAGACTTGGAGGTGTTTGACGATGATGGTGCTACGCTCAGTGTCACATCATCGGTTAGCACAGTAAAAGAAGGTGGAAAGACGACGCTGACGGTGACGCGCAACACGGCTTCCGACAAGGCCTTGACGGTGACCCTGAGCAGTGACTACGATGACAATCTGACATACAGCCATACGGTGACCATACCTGTCGGCCAGAAATCAGAGACTGTAGAAGTAATTTCAAAGGCAAACGATATAAGTGGTGATTCCCATACCGTTGTCTTTACGGTGGCTGCCGATGGCTACAGTTCTGGGACATGCTATCTCATGATTACCGACCAGACCCTGCCAGATGCACGTATCAGCAACATTACTGCCAGTGCTGACGAGGCTGTAGTTGGTGAGAACGTCACCTTGACTATCGTGGTGAATAACGACGGAGCAGCCGAATTGCCGGCAGAAGTCGGAGTAAAGATCTATCACAGAGGTGAGAGTTCAGCCATAACTACATTTTACACATCTGAGGCCATTGCCGTAGGTGGTTCTCAACAGTTGAGCAAGACTATAGCCTTGCCATCCGCAGTCGGTTCTCAAAAATACTATGCAGTAATCAATGAAACCCATCAGGTGGGCGAACTTTCATACACCAACAACACCTCTGCTGAGGCTGTGGTTCAGACGGTTTCTCCTTTTAGCGTGAGCATCAGTACTGACAAGAGCATCTATCAACAAGGTGACAAGGTTCTGATTAGCGGCCAACTTACAGGAAAAGGAACTGCAGAGGCTACCATTGACCTCTACCTTATTAATGATGGGGCAAGACAGGTCGTAAATGTCACAACAGACAGTCAGGGAGCCTTCACTTATGAATGGGAATTGTATGCCCTCCAGTCGGGTCATTTCATTGTGGGGGCTTGTTATCATGATGAGGGGAAGACCGCTGAGATGGCTTCGTTTGATGTCTATGGTTTACAGCGAAGTGATTCTGGTTATATCAAATGCGAATTAGGAAAAGGCGATACGATGACGGGGCAAATTGGAATTTCTAACCCTGGTGCTCTGTCGGTCTCTGGCGTGAAAGCAGAAATAATCTCCAAACCAGATAATTGCGAAATCACAGTTCAGATTCCTTCGACAATAGAATGTGGCTCAACGGTGCAAATGAACTATTCTTTGAAGGGAACTGAGGCAAGTGTTAAACGAGAATGGTCGGAAGTATTAGTTCGTATCACTACCGACGAGGGGGCTACCCAAAATGTAACAATTTATTATTATTGTTATAGTCAACGTGCCCAACTGTCCTCCGACGTGAAGCGACTTCAGACTACTATTACTAAAGGCACTACACGCAATTATCCTTTGCAAATTGTCAATACAGGTAAAGGCGAAACTGGTAGTATAACACTTGCTTTACCGGAATTTATGATATGTGAGTCCGGTGCTAACATCCCTTCAATTAATCAAAACGACACGATAACGGTTTTGTTATGTATGAAGACCAACGATAAAATGCAACTCAATGTACCTGTAACAGGCTCTATCGGTATAAATTGTGTCAACGGTGATGGTCTTGCTATTGACTATAGTGTTGAGATGGTTTCTGAGGAAAAAGGAACATTATTAGTTGATGTGTGTGATGAATATACTTACAATACGGTCGAGGCACCTCATGTAAAGAATGCAGAAGTCGTAGTAAGTCATCCTTATACAGGTGTTGAATTAGCAAGAGGCACAACAAATCATGATGGTCTATTTAGCATTGAACTTCCTGAAGGCTACTATAAAGTGTCTGTTACTGCTGATAAACATGAGCAATACTCCAATTATTGCAATGTCAATCCTGGTAAGACCGAGAAACTTGTCGTAAACGTCAGCTACCAGCCTATTACTATTCAGTGGGGAGTAGAAGAGACGGAGGTGGAAGATGAATATGAAATCGTTACCACAGTTGTATATGAAACAAATGTTCCCATGCCTGTTGTGAAAGTAACGCTTCCCAAGAGTATTGATGGTGATAACATGGCTGTGGGAGATGCCGTTATCATTAATATGCTGCTAACTAATGTCGGTCTTATCCAAGCAGAGGACGTGAAATTAGACTTGCCTGTAAGCGGACGAGAATGGAATTTTGAGGCTTTGGCCTATACAGAACCATTTATCCTTGCCCCGCAACAAATGGTAGCCGTTCCTGTTAAGATAACAAAGATTGCAGATGGATCAGCAGCCGTACGCACTCGGAGTTTTGGAGGAGATATGATACATAGTTATCAGAGTTGTATGGCAGGATTAGGATCATGGTACAAAGGACGCTGTGGAAAAGAATTAAAGCAAAACCATGCGGCAGAACGCCTTGCCATGAAAGCCTGTGCTGCCTCTGCAACCATGCAAGCCATTGGCAACGCCCTTAGTGGATTGTTCGGCGGTGGACCCAGTGGCCCTGGAGGTGGCGGCCCCGGAGGTGGTGGCCCAAACAGTAACGCTAATAGTACAACCGTCTACAACGAAGTAACAAAGACTTTCGATATCTGTGATTCCTGCGATGCTCAGAAAGCAGAGCGAATTATTGACACACTGGTAGGAAAGTCTCCTTTAGCCATGCTTAACAGTGCCATCAACAAAGCCATTAAAGAGCATCAGAGCGGTGGTAAGGGCGGTGTTAGATTTGTTGTTAGAAACATCTGGGGGGATGTCGTTGATCAGGGTAGAGATGCCATTATAGAGAAACTATTAGGGGATTGGTCAGGATTGTACAATTTTGTTATAGATGTTATTGAGATAGTCAGCCCTTGTGAAGAAGAAAAAGACAGTCAGAACGTTCGCTCTACTACAAGATCATTCCGTAAAGCAGGGAAACGAAGCTGGGAACAGGAGTTTGAAGAAGTTGGTAATGATCTCATTGAACAGTTGAAAGCCATGGATGCCATTCTGCTGTATGCGTTCGGTGATCGTATTTGGTATGACGAATTAGATGAGGAGAAGATAGATTTCCTTACTTATATTGTCCGTTTGCCCGACGGATATATCCCAACGGCCGAAGAACTGAAAGAACATAAGCCGTCTTCTGTAACAACAGAACAGCAAATTGCTTTTGTAAATTACATCAACGGGATAGTAGATAGTCATCTTTCAGAAGAAGAGTTGGTCAGGCAATTTGATATAGTTGAACGATATAATGAAGAAGCCGTACAAAAGGGATATAGCTATATGTCAGATCTGTTTTTTGATGCCTATGATACGTATCGCAAGACATTCAATGATATGGTAGCATCGTCTGTATGTGCTAGTATAACTCTTCAGTTCAAACAGACCATGACGATGACACGCCAAGCATTCCGTGGGTCGCTTATCGTCTTCAATGGACATGAAACTGTTCCAATGACAGACATGAAACTGAATCTAAAAGTGACGAGTTCAACTGGTCAGGTAGCCACTGCCCATGAGTTCCAGATTAACCCAGAGTCGTTGGATGGCTTCACGGGAGAACTGGACTTGACGAGCGGCTGGAAGTTGGAGGCCAACAGTACTGGTACGGCTACCATCCTCTTTATCCCGACGAAGTATGCCGCCCCCACTGAGCCAGTAGACTACTCGTTTGGTGGTACGCTGAGTTATGTGGATCCATTCACTGGGCTTGAAGTGTCGCGCGAACTCTATCCTGTGACATTGACAGTGAAGCCTTCACCTGAACTCGACCTGACCTACTTCATGCAGCGCGACATCTATGGTGATGATGCCCTGACGCTTGACGTGGTGGAACCAATTGTTCCAGCCGAGTTTGCACTCCTTATTAATAATAAAGGTAACGGCGATGCAACGAACGTGAGGATGGTGACGCAGCAGCCGGAGATAATAGAGAACGAGAAAGGGCTCTACATCGACTTCGAGATCGTCAGTTCACAAGTGAACGGCGGGGATGCCAACTTGGCATTCGGCAAGTCGATAGCAAATGAGTTTGGTACCATTCCCGCCCACTCCCAGGCTTATGCACAATGGTGGCTCACCAGCACACTACTCGGTCACTTCACGGAGTATGACGTGCAGGCCAATCATGTGACCAGCTACGGTAATGAAGATCTGTCACTATTGGGTGACGTGACTATTCACGAACTCATACACAGTCTTGACCTGTCTGATGGTAGTAACAAGATGGTGGGATTCCTGGTAAACGACATCATAGACTCAGAAGACCTCCCAGACATGCTTTATCTGTCGAATGGAGAGGTGGAAAATGTATCTGTGGCTGAGTCTACTCAGATTGCAAAGGCTTCAATCACAGACTACCAGTTGACCGTTACGCCCACAACATCAGGATGGACTTACGGCAATCTGGAGGATCCGACCTTAGGGATGGCAACGCTGAAGAAGGTCGTACGCCAGAGCGACGGTAAGGAAGTCAACCTGCGCAACTTCTGGCAGACAGACCGCACCCTGCGCGACGGCAATGAACCGCTCTATGAATATCGGATTCACTTTGCCGACAACCTTGACAGCCAAAGTCCTGTGACGTATGTCCTCACCTTCGACCCACTGCCCAGCAAAGTGCTTAAGGTTGAAGCCTTAGGAGGAATTCCTGAAGAGGGAACGGTGGCTATAGAACCTGTTGACAACATTACGGTGCAGTTCAATAAGAAGATCCAGAAAGAGACGTTCACCGCCGATGACCTCACCTTTGCCGTACAAGGTAAGAAACAGGATACTTCCTTAATCGGCATCTCAACCACGGACAGTGAGACATTCACGCTCGACCTGAGTCAACTGAATGAGCAGTGTGGCAATGGATATTACACCATGACAGTTCAGACTGCAGATATCACAGATACTGAAGGATTCCAGGGAAAGGTCGGCAAACAGGCAGGCTGGATTATGTTCCGAGGGGGACTGGTACAGTTGCTTACCTCAGCCTGGCCGGAGCAGTCGGGCGAGATTACACGTAAGCCCGTTTCCAATGGTGCGCGGACTCGCTCAGGTGATAAGCAGGATGACAATACGGCGGAATACGGCTCTACCGTCATTTTGCAGGCAACGCCCAATACAGGGTATGAATTCTCCAACTGGACTATGAATGGTGAGGTGGTTTCTACAGATCCGGAATTCGAGACAAAAGCCATAGGCGATATGGACATTGTCGCAAACTTCACCAAGAAGTCGTATATGGTGAACATCGAAAACGCCAGTGATGGTGGCTCTGTTACGGGTATGGGTACGGGACTCTATGAATACAAGACGAGGATGGAACTGAAAGCCGTTGCCGATGAAGATTATACCTTCAAGAGATGGATGGTGAACGGAACACCGGTAGAGGGCGGCAATAGTGTGTTGAGCATTGACATTGACAAGGCACTCGACATTAGGGCTGAGTTCACGCGCGAGTATTTCCGGCAGACGATGACAATGGCCAGAGGTTGGAACTGGATTTCCAGTTACTTGAGTGATCCCCTGAAGGTGGATAACCTCTCGACATACGTGAATCGCATTGTTGGTCAGACAGAAGAGTTGGTCAACGATCCTGAGTATGGGCTTGTGGGTAATATCAGTGAATTGGAAGCAGGCAAGACCTATAAGATAGAGGCCGCAAGAGTATTCACCAACACGTTCCGAGGTCACCTCTTCGACGTAACTGCATCCCCCATCAGTGTGCACCAGGGCTGGACCTGGATGGCCTATCCCTATCAAGTGCAGGCAACAGTCGACGGCATCATTGCTAATGCAGAGGAAGGTGACTACATCGTGTCACAAACTGGTTTCTGCGAATATGCTGACGGCAGTTGGGAAGGAACGCTCGACACATTTAACCCAGGCGACGGTTACCTGTATAAGTCAATAAGCCAAAAAGCCCTTGCCTTCAATGAACCAGGGTATGGTCAAGGCTCTTCTGTACGTATGAAGGCTGTCCGTCACAATGAGACCGGTGTCGATATTCATCGCTATCCTAACACAATGAATATAACGGCTCACCTATTCCGTGACGGCATGGAGGTTACATCTGATGATTACTGCATCTACGCATTTGCCGATCAAGAACTGCGTGGTGTCAGTCAACAAGTGAACCAGAACCACTACTTGACAGTTTATGGTGATAAAGCTGTGGATATCAACTTCATCGCTGAGAATGCCAGAACAGGTGAAACCTTTACTGTAGCAGAGACATTGACATTCCGTAGTGAAACTGTGGGCAGTCGTAAGCGTCCCTTTGCCATCAGCATTGGCGATCCTACAGGTATTGACCAGATAAGTGGCAGCGGTCCGATGACGGTCTACAACCTCCAGGGTATTCTTATTAGCCGTGAAGCCACACAGAAGATACTCAGGCAACTACCTCAGGGAGTCTATATTGTGAACGGACGAAAGTGTTACATTAAATAGTTCAGACAATGGAAATGACAAAAAGAATCATCATATTGTGGACGGCTATTCTGCTAAGTGCTCCCTGGGCTATGGCCCAGGCGGGCATTCATTGGCAGTGCAATATCTATGAATTCCAGTATGACATGACACTCTATTTCACTTTAGAAAATGACGATGCGGTCGTTTCTGACTTAGCAGACTATGAGGTGGCTGCCTTTGTCGGAAACGAGTGTCGTGGAGTAGGCAGCATTGAGACGGTCACACCTTCGGGGGGTGGTTCTGTCAAATACGGCTATCTGCGCATAAGGAGTAATGTCACAGAAGGCGATGAAGTCAGTTTTAAAGTATACCATATCCCTTCAGGCAACGTGTACCGCATCCCCCAAACAGTGTCTTTTGCTGCTGACGGAAAAACGGGCTTGCCCAGTTCACCGTATATGCTTTCATTTACTAAGGTCTTGATGGGTGATGCCAATGGCGACCAGACGGTGAATGTGAACGATGTGGTGACGACTGTAGATCGCATCCTTGAAAGAGAAACGCCCTCATTTGTGTTTGAAGCAGCAGATGTCAATAAGGACGACGTGATCAACGTCACTGACGTAGTTGGTATAGTGAACATTATTCTTGGACGGACTCCATAAAGCAAACAGAATACGAGCTAAAATTGTTATCTAATGAAGAAGTCTTTATTTTTATTCATTGTGCTGCTGGCCGTAAGTATCATGCGGGCGGGGGTAGTGACCGAGCAACAGGCACTACAGAAGGCACAGCAATTCATGAAGGGCAAGAAATTCCTAAGCAAGAGCCAGCCCAGAATGTCTGGAGGAGGCGAATCCTCCATCCGTAGTATGTATATCTTCAATGCTGAGAACAAGGGCGGATTTGTCATTGTGTCGGCTGATGACCGTACAGATGCCATCCTGGGCTATGCCGACAGCGGCGAGATGGACGTGAACAACCTGCCACCGAACGTTAGAGGATGGCTGGATGGCTACGAAAAACAGATAAAAACATTGGGCACACGTGAAGTGACCAGTGCGCCGAGAAAGTCACAGGCTGCAATACCCTATTTAATTAAAACCAAATGGGGGCAGGGCAGGCCTTACAACCTGCAATGTCCGGAATTCAACGGGGATCGGTGTCTCACAGGCTGTGTGGCTACGGCTATGGCTCAGATACTATATTATTATAAGTATCCAAAAACACAGATTGGTAGTGTTGAAGCATATACCACAGGGTCGAATAATATCAGTGTTGATGCAATGGGTAGTACTACCTTCAATTGGCAAGATCTGCAACTTAGCTATAATTGGGAGGCTACGGACGCTAGTGCACAAGAGGTGGCCAAACTAATGAGGTACTGTGGGCAGTTGGTGAAGATGGACTATAACTTAGGAGCATCTGGTGCTCTTACAGAAGGGATTCTCAATCTGAAAGACTGGGGATTCACTCTGGGCGAAATAAAAAAACGGGCAGACTATAGTTCGCAGGAAGAGTGGGAGAGTGCCGTATACAATGAACTACAAGCGCGACGCCCAGTGCTATATAGTGGAATCAACAGTAATGGGGATAATGGGCACCAGTTTATATGCGACGGGTATGATGGTAACGGATACTTTCACATCAACTGGGGGTGGAATGGCGACTTTAATGGAAACTTCCTGCTTTCAGTCCTAAATCCATACAACAGTGATAATAGTGTGGATAACTTCGATACTGATCAAGATATAATCGTCAACCTGCAGCCGAGCAGTAGTGATATCCCTCTGAATCTGGAGGGAACAGAGTTCACGGCAGCGACATCAGAAGACGTGACGATGAACTTTAAGATTACGTGGGATGATGGAACCGTCAGGACGTGTGAAGTCAGTTGTTATCTCAATGACGAATCCAGGAGTCAATGCATTGACCCGAACTATACCGGCCCCATTACGATCCCGTCGCAGGTAATTTACGATGGCAACACCTATACGGTAACGGGAATTGGCAACAATGCATTCATGCATTGCAGTATATCTTCAGCGGAGATACCTGCGACGGTCAAGAGAATTGGTGATGACGCGTTCTTCAATATTTTCAATTTCAGCGTGAGAATACCATCGACGGTGGAAACGATTGGTGCAAATGCTTTCGGCGCCTGCTACAACAGCGCATTCTTCGTCGATAGTAATACCCCTTTATCAATTCCCGAAAACGTTTTCAGTGACGCTGAAAATTCAAATATGGTGCTAAGGGTTCCAGCAGGGACAAAAGAAACTTATCTAGTCGCAACTGGATGGAGTAAATTCCAGGAAAAGAATGTATACCAAGGTAATGAAGGCACAGAGTTCACTATGGTTATCAATGGGGTCAATGTAACATTCACCATAATAGAGGAAGGGACGGAGCCTAAGGTGAAAGTGGGTCGAATGAATGCCAACTACAATAACACGGCTGTTGACCGCGACACTTCTGTGGAAATCATTATACCAGAGACTGTAACATACGAGGGCACGACATACGAAGTGGCATCCATCGGCGAATATGCATTTTACAACATTCAAAGTCCATCCATCATTCTGCCGTCTACTATCGTGACAATAGGTAGCAATGCTATTCAATCTTGTTATTATCTGAAAGACTTTGAGATACCGGCTAATGTATCCTCAATAGGATGGTACAATTTCAACAATTGTAATAGCCTTAAGTCACTCACTGTACATGGTGATAACAGCATATATACCTCTCCCGAAGGGTGCAATGCCGTGATAGAAAAGGCAACGAACAAATTAATAATCGGCATCTCCACTTCATTTATACATCCGACAGTGACAGTCATCGGCGAGCATGCCTTTGAAGGTTGCTCTAATCTGAATTTGACAATTCCCGAAACGGTAACTCAGATTGAGAATGACGCCTTTGCCTATTGTAGAAATACTCTCATCACTGTTACCTATGAGGATTTAACCCAGATTGCTGTGGGAGAATGGGCTTTTAGGAGTGCCTCTTCTCCCTACGATAATATGATGTTGAAAGTGCCAAGTGGGATGAAGGACAGTTACCTTGCTGCCACAGGATGGAGTGAGTTCCTGGAAGATAACGTGCTGGAAGGTAATGCGGGAACGGAATTTGTCAAGGCTATCAATGGCATTAATGTGACTTTTACCATCACCGATGACGGAGTTGGCAAGACCGTGAAAATAGGACCTCTGAACGGCGATTGGAATAACACGGCAATAGACCGCTCAAGCAGTATATCAGTGCTCAATATACCTGAGACGGTTGAATACGAAGGAATCTTTTACACTGTAAATGCGGTAGGGTCCTATGCCTTTAGTTCTCTTTATAATATAAAGCAGATATCACTTCCTGCTACTGTTGAGTCCATTGGTAGTTATGCATTCCAGAGTTGCGGCGGCCTGACAAGTATCGAAATTCCTAAGGGAGTGACAGAAATAGGTGACGGTGCGTTTTTGGATTGTTATGGACTGACATCGTTTACTGTGGCAGAAGGTAACGGGAAATATGATTCGCATGACAACTGCAATGCTTTGATAGAGACCGCTACGCACAAAATGATTCTTGGAACGAAGGGCACGGTCATTCCGTCGGATGTCACGGAGATAGGTGACTACGCCTTCCAAAATATAGAAGGACTGACCATCACCATCCCCTCAACAGTGGAGACAATTGGCAACTCAGCCTTTGCCTGGTGCTATGGCAGTGTGATAACCGTGGAAAGGGAAGTTCCGCTGACTATTCCGGAAGATGCGTTCGAAGGAGCCGATGAAACAAATTCATACCTGAGGGTTCCTGTAGGGTTCAAGGATGAGTATCTTTCTGCAACAGGATGGAATCGGTTCAAGCAAGAAAATGTGCTGGAGGGGAACATGGGTGTAGAATTCCAAGCAAAACTCTCTGACGGTACCCCGATGTGGTTTACTGTCACTAACGATGGAGATGAGAAGGAAGTTAAGGTAGGACGACTGGTAGGAACCTATGAGAACACTGCTATAAGCAAAACACTCAACACTCGTTCTGTCACAGTGCCTGAGGTCGTCTCTTATGACAACAATGATTATCAGGTTACGGCAATTGGAGATTATGCTTTCTGCAATGTCGAACGCATGGAACAGGTGGTTTTGCCCTCGTCTGTCACCCTAATTGGGAACGATGCTTTTGAGTCTTGCTACAACTTACAGGCAATAAGCATTCCCACTGCAGTAACCTCTATTGGTGACTATGCTTTCTCAAATTGCAATATCACTTCAGTTAATATACCCGCCAGTGTTGTGCAAATCAGTACCACCGCTTTCAGTTATTGTCATGAGTTGACAGAACTGACAGTTGACGAAGGCAATACCATATACGAATCACGGGGCTGTAATGCACTCATTGAGAAGGGAACCAACAAGTTGGTGTTAGGAACAAAGGGAACTACGAAAATACCACGTTCTGTCACTGAAATTGGTGATAATGCCTTTTCGGACATCAACGGACTGAACATTACCATTCCCAAAGAAGTGCTGACAATCGGAAGCAGGTCTTTTGCCTATTGCTCGCCAAGCGTGTTTACTGTGGAATATGAGGAGCCACTCGCCATCAACGATAATGTGTTCTATACTTATGGTGACAATAATTCCGTACTGAAAGTTCCATCAGGAACGAAGGAGAAGTATCAGATTGCTCAAGGATGGAGTCGATTCAAAAGCGAGAATGTATTGGAGGGCAATGAAGGAATGGAGTTCCAGGCTACGATAGGTGATGATATCACGCTTTGGTTTACAGTCACCAACGACGGCAGTTCGCCGACCGTCAAGGTTGGACACTTAACCGGTTCCGATGAAAATCGAGCCTTTGAAGGAACTCTTTCAAACAAGAATGTCACCATTCCACAGACTGTCAGGTTCAAGGCAGATGATGCTGCCACTGAGCGGGAGTATACCGTTACTGCTATTGGCGACTATGCGTTAAGCAACAGCGGAATGAGTCAGATTACGATGCCTTCAACGATTCAATCCATTGGCTCGTATGCTTTCAAAAATAATCACAACTTAAGAGGCATAGTAATACCGGTTGCCGTGACAAGTATTAGTAGTGATGCATTCAGATATTGTAGCAGACTGGTTTCAATCACTGTGGAAGAGGGTAATACGACCTATGAGGCACCGGATGGCTGCAATGCCCTGATAAAGGAGAACACGCTGATTCTGGGATCAAAGGGCACAAAGTCGATTCCTGAGACGGTAACTGCTATCGGCGAGAACGCGTTCTCCTACATGAACAATTTGGAAATAACTATCCCGGCTACTGTTCAGGCAATCGGTGACGGCGCATTTGCATATTGTTATGGAAGTGTGTTCACGGTCGAACACAACAATCCATTGCCTGTTGATGATTACACATTCAGAGGTATGAATAATAGTAATAGTCCGTCCCTCCTGAAAGTTCCTGCAGGCTGCAAAGAAAAGTACCTGGCCGCTACAGGCTGGAAGAACTTCCTGAGAAATAACGTATTTGAAGGGAACGATGGTGTTGAATTCTTGGCCTCTGTAGATGGTGTTGAGATGTGTTTCACCGTGACTAGTACCGCAAAAGCAACTGTCAAGGTGGGATACCTGATAGGCAGTGAGGACAAAAGCGCCATTAGTAGGGATATAGAATTAGAACAGCTCAACGTTCCCCAAACTGTGAAGTACGACAATGTGGAGTATCAGGTGACGGCCATTGGCAGCTATGCTTTCTACGGTACTTCCATATCAGGAGTCGTGTTGCCTGAGAGTATTACGGAAATAGGAGGGTATGCGTTCGCGGATTGTTGGAATATGCAGTCCATCACTATTCCGGCTAGTGTGACAGATATCAGTTCTAATGCTTTCCAAGTTTGTGGGTTAAAATCTATCAAGATTGATGCTGGGAACACTGTATACGATTCTCGCAACAATTGCAATGCTGTAATTGAGTCAGTGTCCAACAGATTAATTACGGGTATTAGTACTACAGTCATTCCATCAGATGTTACTCAGATAGCTAGTCATGCATTCATGTATGTTAAAGATTTGGCAATCACTATTCCTGAAAGTGTCAATTACATAGAGGAAGATGCATTTGTCTGGTGTGATAATATGACAATAACGGTCAAGAGTGAGAACCCGATTTTGATTGATGAGTATGCCTTCTCTGGAGTGTGGGATATAGAAACGAATTGCAAGTTAAGAGTTCCCGTAGGATCGAAGGATGCCTATCTTAATGCCATCGGCTGGAACCGGTTCTTGTCAGACAATGTGACGGAATATGGTAGTGATGTCATTATAGGCGATGCCAATGGCGACCAGACGGTGAATGTGAACGATGTGGTGACGACTGTAGATCGCATCCTTGAAAGAGAAACGCCCTCATTTGTGTTTGAAGCAGCAGATGTCAATAAGGACGACGTGATCAACGTCTCCGACGTGGTGGGCATTGTGGACATCATATTGGGAAGATATGTTGCATCAAATGCCCGCCAGAGAGAGGGAGGAACGGCAGCGGACAATGATTGCCTACAACTTGTACGAAACAGCGACGAGACAATATCCCTCTGCCTCGACAATCAGAATCAGTATGTGGCTGCCCAGTTTGATGTGTGCCTCGCCAGTGGAGGTAGCCTTAGGGGCATCAAGATGAACAACCAGCGGAGAAACGGCCATCAGTTGTCATATAATCATATAGGCAATAACGTCTACCGTGTACTCATCTATGGCTTGGATGGGAAGTCGTTTAATGGACAAGAAGGAGAGTTGGTGAACATCTTGACATCCAGCATCAGTGGTAATGTGAGCATTGAGAATATAAGGTTCATTACTAACCGAAAAACTGTCAAGGAGTTTGCATCGGTTGACGTAACTGCTACTGGCATAGAGACAGTCAGCAAGATGGCTGCTGCCGACATCTACACTGTGGATGGTCACTTAGTGCGCAAACAGGCCACAACTACAGATGGTCTTAAGAAAGGTATATACATTATTAATAACCATAAAATTATTGTAAAATGAGACTAAAAAAATTGTTATTCATGATGGTCTTGCTCATGATAGCGGGCAGGGCATCATCGCAAGTCAGTTTTAGCGTTGACCCTGTAACTATTAGTGCAGGCGAGGAGAAGGTTGTGGACATCAAAGTGTTTATATCAGGGACATACTTGGCTTGCCAGTTTGACCTTCTATTGCCGGAAGGAATATCTATAAAAAGTGACGAATATGGTTATTTAGCCGAATTTGTTCAAATAGACAAAAGAGCAGAAAATCATACTGCTGCTGTGAGTAGTCCAAGCGACAATCTTTATAGATTTGTTATAAGCTCAAATAACAACAGATCATTTAGCCCTGGAGATAAACGCGATTTTGTATCTTTGACTTTAGTAGCCGCTTCAGATGTAACGTCAGGTGTAAAAAACGCTAAAATACAAAATGCATTGTTCTCTATATCAAACACCGAAGATTTCAAGCCAGAAAACTACGAATTTGCTATAACCATACAGGGTAAGCCCACGGTTACGGCCGATAATAAGAGTCGTGAGTATGGTGCAGATAATCCAGAGTTGACTTATACTGTTGATCCTGAAGGCTCTGATGTCGGGACTTTGACATTGACAACTACTGCAGAAGTTACATCTCCTGTTGGTGACTATACGATTACTGTTCCGACAGGTGAAGGCTATAATGCCGTGAATGGTACGCTGACCGTTACCAAGGCTCCATTGACGATTAGCGGTGGTACATATACCATCAAGCAGGGAGAGGCTTTGCCTTCATTAGCACCAGAATACGCGGGATTCAAGAATGGTGAAACCTCAAATGTGTTGACAATTCAGCCGACTTTGGCTTATGAGACAGAAGTCACTTCAGCCAGTGCACCGGGTACATACTATATTGCAGTATCAGGTGCAACAGCAGATAATTATGAGATATCCTATCAACAAGGAACGCTGACTATTACTGCAGCCGACCCGGTAACGGTGACGGCTAAGAGTTATGAAATTACTTATGGTGATGAGTTGCCCAATTTCGGTTATGATTCAGAAGGTGCTACTCTGACCGGAACACCAACGATTAGTTGTGGGGCTACTGCAGATTCGGATGCAGGAACTTATGAGATTGTGATTGAAAAGGGTAATGTGACTAATTATAACGACACGTATGTCAACGGTACCCTGACCATCAAGCCTGCACCTCTGACCATCAAGGTCACTGACGAGGAGAAGAAGTATGGCGAAGATAACCCGAATTTTAAAGTTAACTATACAGGGTTTGTAAAGGATCAGAATGAAAGCGTATTGACAGGAACACTTGCGTTTAATACCGAAGCAACAGCAGCAAGTGGTGTTGGCTCATACGATGTTACTGCCAGTGGACTTACTTCAACGAATTATGCTATAACATACGAGAAGGGTAGTCTGAAAGTCAATAAGGCGACATTGAAAGTTACAGCGAAGGATGCCAGCGTAAAGCAGGGTGAGGCAACTCCAACGCTGGAGATTGACTATGATGGTTTTGTGAATGGAGACGATGTGAATTCATTGACGACCGCTCCAACCGCAACGACTGATCGTGAACTGTCGAGTGCTCCAGGAAGCACATTCACCATTACGGTTTCTGGCGGCTCTGCTGACAACTATGACTTCACCTATGTAAATGGAACACTATCTGTGACAGAGGCAGATCCTGTCACTGTGACAGCCAATAGTTATACTATTAAATATGGTGATGACCTGCCAACCTTTGAATACGCTTCTACAGGTGCTACGTTGAATGGTACTCCTGCCATCACTTGCGAGGCCTCAAAGACCTCGCCTGTCGGGACTTACGACATTGTTATCGCGAAGGGTACAGTGACAAACTACAACGATACTTACGTAAATGGTACACTGACCATCGAGAAGGCTCCGCTGACAGCCAAGGCAAAGTCAATCAGTGTTGAGCAGGGCGTGGCAACTCCTACCTTAGAGATAGAGTACACAGGCTTCAAGAACAATGAGACAGAAACTGTCTTGGATACAAAGCCGACGGCATCAACCGCTCGCACTGTGGACAGTGAACCAGGCAACTATGATATTACAGTGGTTGGCGGTGAGGATAACAATTACGAGATTACTACGCAGAACGGGACACTGACCGTGACTGCTCCTGCCAAGGTGATTGTCACAGTGACGAACTGCGAGCGTAAATATGGTGAGGAGAATCCTACGTTTGCATATACTGTCAGTGGCGGTACGCTGAGTGGTGAGCCTGTACTTGCTTGCTCGGCAACAAAGACTTCTGCTCCCGGTGAATATGACATCACAATCGCTCAGGGTACAATCGCTAACTATAGTTATGAACTGGTGGGTGGCAAACTGACTGTCAAACCGGCTCCGCTGACGATTACAGCAGACAACAAGACGAAGGCATACGGTGAGGCTCTGCCACAACTGACATACACCATCACTGGCTTCGTGAATGACGAGACGGAAGATGTAGTGACCACAAAGCCGACGATTACGACTACAGCAACAGCCGAGAGCGCGACCGGACTGTATCCTATCACAGTGGCTGATGCAGTGGCTGCCAACTACGAAATCTCTTATGTGTCAGGTACTCTGACGGTTACAGGCAAGAGCCTAACGCTGAACGTGTCACTGAATCCGTCGAACTATACTTACGACGGCAGTGCTAAGACACCTACCGTGACCGTGACCGCCGCTGACAATACAACTATCACGGAAGCCGACTACGAGTTGAGTGGCGACCTCTCGGCTACCAATGCCGGCACCTATACCATCACGGCTACGCCTAAGGGCAACTACTCGGGCAGTGCTGTTTCGGCCAACTGGAGTATTGAGGCAAGCACCACGATAGATGATAATGGCAACACTATCACTGAGGACGGTATCAATGTGACGCTTGAGAGTGCTTCAAACAATGGCATTGCTGATGATGGTGGATTGACGGTTCTAGGTGATATCACGCAGATTTCCAATACGGCATTCAGCAGTATTGATAAGAGCGGTGTGGAGTATGTGGATCTTTCGAAAACTAAAGTTTCTGGTGTTACTGTGGATCGTCAGAGTGGTGTATTCGATGGTTTCTCTGACAACACGATTATCTATGTGCCCAGCGGCAATACGGCTGCTACCGGTGAAACCAATGTAGTGGTTGACGGAACCTGTCAGGAACTGAACCTGTCGGAGGGCCAGGGGATGGTAATTCCCACAGGATTCACGGCGTCTAAAGTTACTTACGCTCGACCGTTGACAGT
>Ga0247610_10002533_pt1 | contig 20952 bp, 6 predicted proteins | sample 174DNAGHGhighgp2_FD_193483 | JGI IMG/M metagenome (GOLD analysis project Ga0247610, IMG submission 193483) | Sheep rumen microbial communities from Palmerston North, Manawatu-Wanganui, New Zealand - 1742 DNA GHGhigh gp2 | ecosystem: Host-associated > Mammals > Digestive system > Stomach > Rumen ...
ATAGATCATGCCATCGGGACCTTCTATCATGTCTTCTTCTCCAGCCTCGAATCCTTCAAGGGCCGTATTCACTTCAACTTCCTCGGAGTTCGGGAACGAAATCCAGTTGTAACCGTATTCGATGGTGACACCTGTCGTGGAGGGGTCGCAGGGCATGCCCGTAAGCTCGATCGTGCAGTCCGCGTCAACCTCGATGAGGTACATCTCTGTGCTCGTGATGCCGATCTCATCCAAATCGCCCCACCAGAAACCGTCGCCAAGGTTATAGTTGATGCCTGCTGTTCCTTCAATCGTCACACCGTGTTCGTTAAGGCTCTCCTGAAGCGCTCCCAGCATCTCCACGGGATCGCCTTCAACATAGAAGCTAACCCAGTTATAGCCTTCCTTCAACTCTATCGTCTGGGTCTCAGCCGAAGCAAAGTCGAGAACTATTGCCTGATTAGAGTTCGGTTCACCCCAAACCCCTAGATACCAATTGTCCGTGTAGAGCGTAGTAGCCGCGCTAGTGGAGAAGAACTTAGGCGTGCAACTGCTGTATTCTACGCCAGCCACGTGGTCATACAACTTGAAGCTAAGCTGTTCCTCTTGTCCCTCCTGAGCGTCATAATACACCTGCATCTGAAAGGCAGGATGAGCATCACCTAACCCAGTCTCATCTTGCAAGAAACTGGCGCCTCGGCACTCGTTGCCTACAAAGGCGGCCACCTCATAGCGCTGGTAGTTGTCCGGGGCCGCGAACTGGCCGTCCACTTTCACATACGCAACAAGACCTTTGTTGTCGGCGTACTGGTGAAAATCGAAATCCGGCCAATGGGTAGAATACGTCTGGGCAAACATCGTCCCGCAAAGCACGAACGATACAATCATTGTTAATAATAACTTTTTCATAGTGAGTGTTTTTATTAGGATTAATTTTCTAGTACTTATCTCTTATTTCGTAAATGGTTTATTTGGACGAAGGAAAAACGAGATTTCTCTCACCCGTTGTCGTCACTTCGTACTTGTAGCCTTGTCCGTGCAGGAGCTCCGTGAGTTCACCTTCCCAATTGTCACCGTTATAGGTGGCAAAGCTACCGTTGGGGGCCAAAATCTTGTCGCCGTTCTCAGCAAAACCTGAGAAGGCGTTGGAAAGGCTCATGCTCCCAGAGAACGGGAATCCAATCCAATTGGTGCCGTTCACGATGGTAATCGGCCTGGCGGGATTGACAGGCATAGCCTCAAGGCTAATCTCACAAGCACCCGTAACCTCGATAACGAACATCTGGCTCACATCGAACGGGTTCAAGGTACCTCTCCAAGAGTCGCCGTCCCAGTAGGTGTAACCATTGCTTTGCGACGTGATCTTGATGTTGGTGACATCATCGCCTAATGCGTTCAAAAGCGCATCCTTCAAGTCATCGAGCGTGGTCTTAACATTGAACGACACCCAATTCTCACCTTCCGAAAGGCTGAGGGTCTGCGTCACCGGAGTGCCAGATTCCACTTTCTTGTAGAAAGCAAAGGACTGGCCTGCAATGTTACCACCTTCAGAAGTATAGCATCTCCAGTCTTGTGAGTTGTAGATACCAATATAACGTTCAGTAGCAGTGTTATGGAGATAACCATTTTCACTCATCGTGAAAACATTATTTTCATTGGTTCCCACGCGAACGCCATTGTTGGAGTTGGTGCAATACAGCCAAGTCTCAGTTTCACCATTCGGATAGAACGTATAACCATCTTCAGTAATGCTGATGTTCCACTGGAGGTTGGCAGCAGGTTCGGCCGACAGCGTGCCTTCAACCACAGTAACAGCAACAGCGGCAGGTGCGCCATTTTGGCCACCACCATCAACAGGCATGGCATAAGTGTCGCCGTTGTCACCCACGATGACGAAGACATCGTCCGCAGTGAGGTCGGCGAGGTCGGTCAGCACCCAGTTACCAGGAGTGGGAGGTACCACAACACCGGCTTGGTTAATAGTAACGCAGTTGGAATAGACAGGGATGGAATCTGCATCAAATGCATATACCCTGTAGTAAGCGGAACGGGCAACACCGTTATTTGCCGCAACCATGCAGGCCGCCTGATAACTATTAGCTACTAGAGATACTGTAGCACCAAGAATCCATTCAGGCTTTTCTTGTTCCACGCCTTCAGCATTATAGAATTGAATATGAAAATCACTGGCTTGTGTAATATCGATGTTGTAATAAGTGACAAAACTGGTAACCACATGCATTCCATTTAAATCCCCAACAGCTTCCAAGTCGAAGGTGGCAGGAGCAACGTTGATAGATGGAGCTGTTCCCTTTGCAATGGTGATAGGACCAACACCGACGTTGGAACCCTTGGTGAAGAACATTCTCACATAACGGTCATCAGCATCAAAAGCGTTGGTGGTTTCAAGAGTCAAAGTATCGTTTTGAGCACCGCTGATGGTCAAAACTTCGATATCGGTGAAGGTTTCGCCGTCGGCAGAACCTTGGATGGTGATGGTGGAGGTGTCGGAACCGCCAACCATTTTCACACCAATGGTGACCACGCCAGGCTGGCCGTCAGTCTTCACCATGATGTAATCACCATCACTGTCAAGTTTCATTCTATAAACACCTTGAGTTGCTGCATAATCACCTACGCCATGAGTGGAAGTGCCATTTAAAACTTCAAATGCGCTTCTTTCTCCGCCTCCCCATTCAAAGGGCAGGAAAGCGTAGTCAAGCACAGGAGCGGCTTGAGTAATAGTGACGAGGTTGGAATAGGTTTCACCACAACTCACTCTCAAATAAACAGTACGGGCCTCGCCATAGTTGGCCACAACAGTAAAGAGCACTTGATATACACTATCTTGTAAAACCACGCCAGCAACTAGCCAAGCTTCTCCTTGGACAAGTTCAATTTCATCGCCTTGGGCATTGTAGTAATGAACAGTGAAACTGTCGGGACCTTCAACTTCGATGTTTTCGTATGCGAGATCCAATAAAGTAATAAGCTGTTGTCCTGCATCCAAATTAACCACATCAGGAGTGATGGTGATGGAAGGGACTACAGGAGCAGCTTGCACTTCAACATTCTGCGGGTTGACAATTTGATTGCCATCGTAGCAACCGATGTTACCATTGAAGGAGAGAACATCGTTCACAGCATATTCAACACCACTGATACCACGCACCACGATAGTGTTTTCGCCCTGGGCGATGGTAGTGTTTTGGTCATTGATTTCAGTCACAGTGGCCTCCTCAATTCTGATATACCAGCCTTGGTTGGTGCTGGCCACGGCATCAGCAATCGTCATCAGTTCAGGGGTGACAGTATTGCCTTGTGAAATAACCGTAACTTCAGGGTTGATGATTTCGAGCAGTCCATGATAGGTGCTCAAAGCACCAGAGACTCTGATTTCGTCGCCAACAGCAACAGTGTATTCACCGAACACCACAATGGCTGCGGTAGCATCCTGAATGTAGGCAGTAGTTTTGTTGCTGCTATTAACACTGAATGAAGTGACAGTACCTGTGGTAACCACATCGCCTGTTTCTTGTGCGCGCACCTCGGCGATGGTCATCGTGGCATTCGGGTTGCCAGCTTGGGTGACGGTCACGTCCTTGGTGACGGTGGCACGGTTATAGGTATAGGTGAGGGTAACGATAGCTGTGCGGGTATTAGCGGTCGTGTTGGCTGAACAAGTGAATTCAATTGTACCTGCGTTATCAGAAATGGGGTCACTATCAACCTCAAGCCAGTCGGATTCAGTGGAAGCCACAAGGCTACCACCGCTCACGGGGTTGTTGATTACAAATTCAATTTCATCAGCATCAGTATCGTAAGTGATTTCAACGTTATTGGCGGTGATAGAAGGAGCATTATTCACCTCATAATACACTGTGACAGAAGTAAAGCCGCAAGTGCCACCTATGACGGCGACCATGTCATTGGCGCCATCGGTAGGAGCTATGGTGACAGTTGTACCATCTACAGAAGCAGTGGCATTGGTCCAATCGCTACCAGCAAATGCGTTAGCATAGTTTTGTGAAGTTGCGATTAACACTACACTGGTGATGGCGTAACCAGCAGCAGGTGAAAGAGTCCAAACATTGTTTGTATAGAAACGGGAACTGGTTCTATTGTTAGCATCACCACCAAGGTAGTTGCTAGCACTTGTACTTCCAGTTCCAGTAGCATTTGTCATTGTAGCATAATTGCTTGACCAAGTTACCAAATCTGGATCCGTAACTTCATCATACGAAGCAATGCTCAAATCCCAAGTGACATTCGGGGCTTCATAGGCGGCTTGGGTGACGGTCACTTCTTTGGTGACAGTGGCGCGATTGTAGGTGTAGGTCAGCACAACGGTGGCAGTACGAGCTGTTGTGGCAGTGTTGGCTGTGCATGTGAAAGGCACCGTTGCACTACCAACCGTGCCAAGGGTGAGCCATTCGTCATTTGTTGCAGCACTTGTAACGCCGCCCGTTACAGGATTATCGATGGTAAAATCAATATTGCCACCTGTTGCATCGAAAGCAATACTGACATTCTCTGCCGAGATGATGGGATTGGTGTTTTCCTGCACTGTCACATTTTGCGGGTTGGCAATTTGAACACCATTAAAAGCACCAATGTTACCATTTAAACTAATGATGTCGTTGACTTCAAAAGTGATATCGCTAGTATTTGCAAAACGGACCACCACATTGGCATCGCCTTGAGCAATGGTAACGTTTTTATCGCTGATTGCAGTAACAGTGGCATCCTCGATTCTGATATACCAGCCTTGGTTGGTGCTAGCCACGGCTTGAGCAACCGTCATCGTTTCGGGATTGATGGTGTTGCCCGAGGAGATAACTGTAACTTGTGGGCTAGTGATTTCAAGCAATCCGTTGTATGTGCTCAAAGTACCCAAAACGCTGATATTGTCACCAACGGTGAGAGAAGTGCCATAGACGCAGATGGCAGCGGTGGCATCTTGGATGTAACCCGTTGTACCTACGCAACTAGTAACCGTACCAGTGGTAACCACATCGCCCGTTTCTTGTGCACGCACCTCGGCGATGGTCATGGGAGTGACGAAGTTGTAAGTGGCCGAAGCGACAGCGCTATTGTCAAATCCGGATTTGACAGCCATGGCCTTGATGGTCGTATTTGTGCTGACATTGATAGCTCCAGAATAAACCGAGCTGTTTGTGGTAGGATCTTGGCCATTGGTGGTGTAATACACCGTGGCACCCTCGGTGGCGCAGCTGATGCTCACGCTTTGAGCTTGGGTGTAAGTGCCAGCAGCAGGGCTGAAGGTGGGAGTGGCACAGGTGGGAGTGCTGCCTGAAGCAGAATAAGTCACTTTAATTGCCGATACTCTGTTGTGACCACTTCCACTCTCAACAGTAAATGTGACTGATGAAGCCGAACCCGACCAAGTTCCATTATCATGATTGTATGTGCCTACATCAGTTGTAACAGTTTTGTTTTTTTGAGTGTAGGTTAGCACAATTTCAGATACTGTGGCATTTGAAGCAGTGATAGCAAGTGTATTACCACCATACCATCTTACGGCAGTTCCGTTTGTATAGTATTGTGGAGCAGTGCTTCCATTGCCTTTGCCAAATGTGCCAGTAATACTATTATCAAATGCTATTGCCACATCAGTTAATGTCGTATTAGCAGAGTAATGTTCACTGAAAGTGTAAGTCACTTCAGATCTTGTCTGTCCCCACATCACCATACTTGGTGCCATGAACACCAGCAGCGCTAAGGCTGCCAAGAGTTTAGTAAATCGTTTTGCCATAGTTTTTGATTGTTAGATAAATTATTAAGTTATTTGATTTCAGATTTCAAGATTCCACATTCCTCATTCCGCATTTTCGGATTTCAAGATTTCAGATTTCAAGATTCAAAGATTCAACTCCTAACTCCGTATTCATCAATCCGCATTTCATTTTTGCCTATTTTTAGCCATCAAAATTACATATAAAAATCAAATGAGAAGAAAAAAAAGTGTTTTTTTTGTAAAAAAATCGAATCAAGCAAGGATTATGGGTTGAAAACAAGGGAGTTAGTCTCCATTTCAAGCATAAAAACAGAAAGACCCATTGCTCTCGCGAGCAACAGGCCTTTCCTTTGAAAAGTGAACTGTTTATCTTCTAATTATGCCGCCTCCGATAGATGCCCGCTTGCGCACTTGCCCGCGTTGGCATGACATGGGAGGCTGGCTCTAAGAGTCTTACTCCTCGTTGCGCTTCTTGCCGATCAGGTAGGCTGCGCCGAGAGTGGCGAGGATGGCAATGCCGCTGCCTACAGGGGCGGTGGCTGGGCTATCGGCGTTGTCGCCATGCAGGAGGGGCAGGGTCAGATCAATGCTCTCCCCTTCAGGTCTCATAGGCTCACTTTCCTTGTTCAGCAGGCTTGAGCCTCCAAACCACGGCTGGATGCCGTATTTGTCCTCGTCGTACTGGGCTTTGAGGTTGCCGGTAACCATCACCAGAGCCATTGTCATCGTAAGCACTATGGCTTTCATTCTTTTGATGTTTTTCATTTTGTGTTATGTGTGTTATATTGTTGATTGTTAATTTGTTTAATCGTTTAATTGCTGGCTTTAACTACATTGAATACTTCGTATTTCAGCCGTCAGCAATCAGCCTGCCTTGTGTTGGCTGATGGCTGACTGCTGATGGCTGATAGCTCTCATTTATCTCACCACCACTTTCTGCGTCTTGACGTTGTCGCCGCTGATGAGGCGCATCATGTAGATACCCGTCGTGGCGTTGAGGCTCGTGCTGACGCTGCCGTTGATGGTCTCGCTGCTCAGGATGCGGCCGTTGAGGTCGATCACCTGCAGGGTGGCCTCACCCTCGTTGTTGATGATCCAGCTGCCGTTGCTGAAGAAGGCAAAGGTCGTTGAGCCTGTCGAAACGCCATCCTCGTTGTTGGCGGCAAACACCAGGCGGAAGCGGCTCTCGTAGTCTGTCGTCTTGGCCTCGAAGCTGTAGCTCGGGTTAGCCAGCAGGTCGATGTCGGCACCGGTCATATTATCAATAAGGTGTAAATAGCCCATCTCCACGCCTTCGGGATTAACAGTGAGGGTGTATTGGCCGTCCTCATTGGCCTTGAAGTTGACGGGCATTTCGCCTTGGGCTTCGGTGTTAACGATGGCGTATTCCTCAGTGCCTTGCGGGATGTAGAGGTTGGCGTTTTGTGTGCCGAAGTAGAACTTCTCCAATTGGCTGCCTTCGTTGAAGCTGACGATGGCATTGTCGAGGGTGCTGGCAGTGCCACGGTTGGTGGCTTGCTGTGCCACGCTCATCTGGATATTGCCGTGGTTGCTATTGGCACCCACAGGGGCTGTTGTGCTAAACGTGACAGTCTCATTTTCACCAGCATTGATTACGACACCAGTGCAAGCAGGAATTGCTTGTGATGTGATGCCATCTTCAGTTTCAATGGCAGAGCCTGCCGCATTCATCTTGTAATAAGGCTTGTTAATGTAAATCGGGATGTTATAAGGATTACCGATAAGATTCCAGCCTGTTGGCAGAGTCTTTACGTTTGCGCCGTTATCAGTGGTGAATGTATTGATGGCACCGTTGAAATGCAAGGTAACATTGGCAGAATTGGCGTAGAGATAGCCACGACCGTTAACGAGGTTAAAGCCAGGACTGTTGTTGCCATCATGTTGCTTATAATTTTCCCATGTAGTGTTGTTGAGTTGATAGAGGTCATAGGTGTTGGAAGTCATTGTAGCGTCGGGTGTGAAACTACCAGTGACAGGCAAAGCGATGAAATTCCAACCAGTTTCCACCTCGTTGTCGCTTCCAAAGCCAGCAATGTACTTGTAGAAGTCGTACGTAGGAGTAGTTTCGTCCTTCACATAGAGTGAAATAGCTGTTTGAGCACTATTATAACATGTAAAGCGCGGGCTGTTTGCATTATATTGAACAGAATACCCTGTATAGTCTCCAGTAGCTGGACTAATAGTAGCGTTACCCTCGTTAAAAACAATATTCCATTTTTCAGGAGTTGATTGTGCTTTAAATTTCTTATTACCAGCAGTCATGAAGCCATTGGTTCTTGGGTCATAAATGGTGTAATGACCATCTGCATCGGGACCATTAATTACAAACTCATAAACGTTGTCGCTTGAAACAGAGACACTCCCATTGCTCTCAAGGGTGACATCTTCAGCATTTCTGATATCGCCATTTTGAGCTCCAGCCGCTTTGGTAACACTAGAGGTAGAGGCAAGAATGATGTAATGTCTGCCTGATTCAATGCTTGTTGCCAAGGTGTAGGTTGGAACATCTTCCCATTGGGCATAAAGCGTATAGTTCGCATTGATGCCAGAAATGGTTGCACTTGCTGCAAAAGTAGTACCCGTACCATCAGTAGCAGTATTCCAATTCTTAAACACCTTGCCTGTGGGTGCTGTGAAGTTGACGTCTTCATGGTTATAATTGAGGATGGTAACATTGGTACCATATTCATAGTTCTTCGTGACAGCACTACCCGTGCCACCGTTGGCATTATAAGTAACGCTCATAGGAGCACCAGCTTGGGTAACGGTGACGAGGTCGGAATAGACCAAGTTGGTCTCGTCATCCATAGCGTAAACCTTGAAGTAAGCCGTGCGGGCAGCGCCTTGGTTGGCATCCATTGTGTATGAAACCAAATATTCGTTGTTTTCTTCTGCAATCAATACCTCAATCCAGTCAGGTTCGTTTCCACTTGCAAGTGCATGGCCTTCCGAATCGTAGAACTCAACATCAAAATCTGTCATGTCACTGATTGTAAGGTTGGCGTATGAAATTGCCAAAGTGCCTTCAATATCGGTGGCTGCTGGATTGGCAGTTGCTGGAGTAACGGTGATAGAAGGATTAGTGCTAGGTGTCGCAGCTTCATAGGTGTAAGAAATATAATAGGCTTTAACGCCTTTCGAAATGTTAGTAATAGTAACGGTCAGTACGTTTCCTGTTTCAGTAGAAGTGCTATTCACAGTTACATCATTTCCAGCATCGAGAGAACCTGTACCAATTGTAGTATTCCCAACTTTCAACGTGATTGTACCAGCTGTTCCAGAGAAACCACCAAACTTGGCCTCCATAGCAGTAACATTCACTTCTTCGGGAAGGGTGGTTGTGAAAGTGATGCTTGAAGCAGGATTGCTACCAGATCCAATTTGATTATAGGAATAACCAGCATAAAAATACGATGTCCCAGTAGTTGTTATTGTCCATTCATTTCCTAAATTATCATCACCTGTAACTTCAGTATCATCTATTTTTACATATCCCGTGCTGGTTCCAAAATTAATAGTACCTGTTGTCGAAGTGCTAACTTCCCACTGGGCGTATAGGTCAATATCGCCATCAATATCATTGATTACATCCTCTGGATCATAGCTTTCACCACTGCCATCTGATTCCGTGTTCCATTCGATAAAGTCATAGCCTGGGTTGGAGAAGGTGTTGGCGGCAGCCACGGTAACATCGTCGCCTTCGTTATAAGTCTCCGTAATGTCAGAGGTTCCTGTCACATTGGCGTGATAAGTAACGTTGTAGGTATTGACACTACTAGAATAGGTAAAAACTACATCATCAACGATGAAAGCGTAGTTACCTGAAGATGGTGCCGTCGAATTTGATGAAACACCAATCTTTATGTATTTTCCTCCAGAAGGAATAGTATATGAAAAATCAGCTGCATTGGTGTTATTAAAAGTTTCTGCGGTAGCCAAGGCAGTCCAATTATTTCCGTCTGATGAATAATGAACATCCATCTTAACATCCGTGTTTCCAACTTTTGCCTTGAAAGCAACATTGGTAAGACCATCGATGGCAGTTGTGGATTGCAAGTATGGATAGTTAGATAATGAGCTTTTATACCATCTCATTTGTGCAGATTTGCTTCCAGAAATCTTATTGTTTGTGGAAACGCAGCCATAGTATATTTTCCAAGCAATTCCACAATCACTTTGTTGAGTAGTAAGGTTAACCGTGGAATTGTAGGTAGTCGAAGCCGTAGCTGTTTCAAAACCTTCGGCTTTTGTCTGTCCCCGCATCCCCATAGGAACTGCGAGGAAGGTAAGCAGCGCGAGGGCTGCCATCAATTTAGTAAGTTTTTTGTTCATTGTCATTTTTTTAATTGTTTGATATTTAATAGATTATATAATCGAAAAAAATTATTCTTTATGTCTCAAAAACGCTGCAAAAGTAGGAAATTAATTTGTTTGGTCAAAGAAAAAAAACGATTAATTATTTGGTTGTGGGACAGGAAGTTGCATTTCAGGATTTCAAGATTTCAAATCTCAAGATTCAAAGATTTCAGATTTCAAGATTTCAAGATTTCAGATTTCAGGATTTCAAGATTTCAAATCTCAAGATTCAAAGATTTCAGATTTCAAGATTTCAAGATTTCAGATTTCAGGATTTCAAGATTTCAAAATTCAAGATTTCAGATTTCAAGATTTCAAAAGTCAAGATTTAAAGATTCCTAATTTCTATATTTCATAGGGGCTGGTTGGACTCTGTTGACGTCATAGACTCAACAAAATCGACACTTTATATCGAACACAATTGGCTTAATTCATTGAAAGATTGATATTTACATTCCATATTATGGTAGCCTTTTTAAGGCTGCAAAGGTACGAATAATTCTTACAGGTTTTACAAGGAAAAAGAAACTATTTTGGAATTATTTTCAAAAGGGCGTAATAAGGCAGTTCCCCATGGAGAAAACCTTATTTCAACTCAGAATTAAGCTCTTAATCTATTCAACCAGCTGCCATAGTCACCATTCATGATTCCGATATCTCGCGTTTTATATGTATGATGTCGATCATCCAGTTAAAAGGAAGCTCCTACAGAGCATAACTATTTAGTTTGTATGGTCTTGTTATTAACAGGAAGCTCCTACAGAGCATAACCTGTGGGAGTAACGTATTCTGTTATTAAAAGAAAGCTCCTACGGAGCATTTTGGGGAAGTTCCCATAATAGCCTTCAATGCCTTTTGTGACGACTTAAGGGACGAAACGAAGCACAAAACGCGAGGCGGCATCGGTGGAATCGGCATCGAAGTCGTAGACGGGCGTGCTGAGCAGGTCGACGTCGGCACCCGTCTTGAGGTCGACAAGATGGAGATAGTCGAGGGCGAGACCTTCTGCATCAGCCACCAAACTGACACGACCAGCCTGCTTAGGCTCATAGCTGAGGTCGAGGGCATCGGCACCATTGCGCACCAACATCACGTAAGGCTGATGGTCGCACATGAAATAAAGGCTGGCATGGAGGCCTTTGAAGCTCAGCATGGGCATACTGACCCCTTCGCCCAGCTTGACGTAAACTTGGGCAGCGCCGATTTGGAGGCATAGATAGGAGGCAGCGTGTGACGATGTGCACATCGTCTCTACAGCGGAACGGCCTTGCGGGTTGAGGGTCACCGTTTGGCCTTCGGCGTTGGCCTTCACCAGGAAACCGCGCCCAACGGGCACGGTGTTGCTGACCGTGTAGGTCCAACTCTCACTGTTGGAGAGGTAATAATAGCCGTCGGCCACACCGCTGCTGGCCGTATAGCTGATTTCGTGTGCCGTAGGATTGCCCAACAGGTTGAAGCCTTTGATGCTTGCGTCACTGTTGGCATAGTCCAAACTGACGGTCTGCGTGTAGCTACCACTGTTCAACGTGCCGACCATGCGGAGCGTAGTGGCAGGATGACGGGCATAGAGGTAGCCCTCCCCTGCCGACAGGTTGAAAGTCCCATTCGGTTTGTAATTGACCCATTCCTTGCCATTGCTGTCGACGGCATCATTGTAGGCATAGAGGTCAAAATTGCTGGCCGTCATGCTTCCGCTTGGCGCATACGAGCCGAAAGGAACAGCGACGGTGTACCATCCTCCATCATCCGTATAGGCGGCGATGTTTTTTTTCAACGTGGCATTGAGGCCTGTGACATTGTGGACCAGTTGCGCGCCTGGCTCAAGGACGATTTGGCCCGCATTGTTGCATTGACTCATGCCCAACACCTTGTTGGCCGTCACGACCACGCCCGAGTGGATGGTATGACGGTCGAAGCTGTTGAGGCAGGCCAAAGTGGTGCTTTCCTCATGGTCGAATTCCGTGCTACGAACGAAAAGGCAAACATCTTGCATACCCGAGGAATAGCAGGAAAAAATATTACTTTGCGAATTGTATTTCAACAAATTGCGCGTATTGGTCCCTTGGGCTTGAATCGTAGCGACACCATTATTGGCAAAAGTAATCGACCATTGTCCATTGGCATCATTTTCGGTTTGGGTTTTCAGTTGGTTGGCAGTACTGCTCGCGGCATAGAGATAGCCACTTGCATTGGGATCGAAAAAGGTCCAAAAGCCGTCCTCTTGGCCCAGAACCAGCTCGCAGACCTCATTGCCAATGGAAGCGATAGTGCTGTTGCTGACGCTGACTGAGGCAGCGGCGCGGTTGTTGGTGTTTTGGGTCTTCCCTAAAGCCTTGCCAGAGTTGACATTCACAATAAGGTACATCCTTCCGTCCTCAAGCTGGCTGGCATCAGTAATCCGATAATACTTTTGCGTGTAGCTTTGGCCGACATAAACGAAAGTTGCACTCACGGTGACGTTGCTGGCAGGCATCGCAAACTGGTTGCCTTCCAACGCAACGGGTTGGTCGTTGGCATCCATAACAGTCCAACAATCGAGGTCGTAGCCGCTTTCAGGTGTGGCTGTGAGGGTGACCATATTGCCTTCAAAAGTCGCTGTCGGCGACGCGCTGATGTTGCCGTGTTCGATGTCGGTAGCGCAAGTGACGGTATAAATCGGGAGCCATTGGGCATAGAGTGTGAGGTCGTTGAACAGGCTGACGGTGGCCCCGTCGAAATAGGAGGTGCCGCTGCCGTCGGCTTGGGTGTTCCAGCTGTCGAAGACATATCCTGGACGTACGAAAGTGTTGGCTTGCAAGGCCGTAGGCTCAAATTCGGTAACGGTCTGCTGCACATAGTTTGACGGGTTGCCGCCATTGGGATAGAAACGGATGGTATGCGTCGGCACCGTCACCGATCCAGCGGTTTTCTTGTAAAGTTGGACGGGTTGTTGGCTCGTATATGAACTCGACTTATAGTAACGGAAACGATTATCACTCGAGTTCTTATTATACCTCATCACCGAGGTGTTGGAGGTGATTTTAATGCCATTGGCTTCAAATCCAAGGGTGTTCAACTTGGCTGTTGTACCAAAACTAATGGTGTTGGAGTTAGCATTGCCAGAGATATACTTCCCATTGTTAGCGCCACCATTCACCTTTATGGAATAGCCGCCCGACATGGGAGCGAGGGTAAGGGTGACGAAACCGTCGTCAGCAATAGTATGGTTTGAAATGGTCTTGGCGACATAACAATTCGCCGCATCCACACCCGTCCAAACATACCCTTGCGTCGTAGAGTTTTCATAGACGAGGATATACTCGCCACTCCAGTCGCTTGGTGCAGTAGTCACCTTCACATAGTCACCATCGTCGCTGCCTTGGGCAAACGAGGCCAACACAGTGACATCGAAGGCGGGCATGACGAAGCTGCCCGAGTTGCCTGTCGTGCTCACTGGCACACGGGTGTTGATGTCGTCGGTTTTGTAGACGTACCAGGCATAGAGGATGTAGCCGTTGGCGGGCGTGGCCGTCAGGGTGATGGTCGTTCCCGGCCGCGCGCTTGTAGTGCTCACGCTGACAGTACCATGACTGACCGTGCCTTGACTTATATTATAATAGGTGTTGTTTGCCTTGAAAGTCGCGCTCACCGTGACTGGGAAGTTGGGCATGACAAACGTGTTGTTGTTCACCGCGATGGTAGTGGATGCATCGCCGGTTTTGGCGACGGTCCAAGTGTCGATTTCATACCCTGGGTTAGGGGTGGCAGTGAGGGTCACCAAGGTGCCGGCAACGGCAGTGGCCGGTGCCGAGATGCTGCCGTGGACAGCGCTGTTGCAGGTGATGGCGTAAGGCGTGCCTTCCCAACTCGGATCCCAGATAAGGTGGGCATACTCAGGGTGGTCGATGAAGGGGTTGCGGTTGCCTTGATAACCATAAACGGCGTTGTTGCGGTCGATTTCCTTCTGGCTCACGGGGTCTTGGTCGCTCCATCGCAGGAGCATGGTCATGGCCCAAGGCAGGATTGCCGACTTGCTGGTCATGTCGCTGCTGCCCCAGCTGCCGTCTTCGGTATAGTAGCGCACACTCATGTAGAAATAGCCACGTGCAATGTCGCCTTTATACTCGTCGATAGGCTCAAACACTCTTCCCGAATAGCCGGAAGTGACACAAGGTCCCAGTTTGGAGCCATTGCCCGAAGTGTAGATAGGATGGTTGACTTCTCCGTATGGGTAATTGCTGCGTTGCCCATTGACATAGCCATCGGTGGGATAGACATGGAAAAGGTCGCTACGGGGCGTGGTTTGCTCGTTAAACCAACTTTGAGGCCAAGTGTGCTCACGGTTCCAGCAGTCGCCTTCCTGTTGGTATTCGCCGCACACCCCACTGTTCAAACTGTATTCGACATTGGAATAGATGTCCCAAATCTTGCCATTGGGCTTGAGGTCGGTGTAAGCAAAAGCATTGAGCAAGCCGGAATAGCTGACTTCATGGTGTCCTTTGATAATGTTATGCAAGGCCACCTTCAGCTCGTCGCCCGTCTTATCTTCAGCGTTGTTATAGTATCCAATGGGAATTTGGGCAAAAAGGTTGCCCCCCATGATGACGAGCATCAGGGCGACACACTCTCTAAGAATCTTTTTCATCACTCCTCGTTGCGTTGTTATGGTCTATCAATTAATGGTCAGGTTCGTCGATGTTGCGGGCTTCAAACACCAAGCGGAAACGCTGGGCGTTGTCGGTTGTTTTAGCCTCGAAGGTGTAAGTGACTGGCCCTTCTACCGGCTCATGGACCAGCAGGTCGATATCTGCACCTGTTATATTATTAATAAGGTGTAAGTAGTTCATCTCGACTTTGCAGGGGGTCACCGTCAGGGTGTAAGTGCCGTTGGTGGCTGCTTCGATGCAGACGGGCAATTCACCTTTGCTCTTGGAGTGCACCACGGCATAGTCATTGCCGTCTTCTTGTAAGTAAAGTTTCGTGTTGGCACTGTTGAGCATCATCTTGCCGAGAGCGTTACCCTCGCCGAAGCGCACCATCGCGCGGTCGAGGAGCATCATGTCTTTCGAGTCGCTATTACTACCCATCAGTTCGACACTGAGACTGCAACTCATGGTGGCGCCATCAGGAACGAAGTTGTAGGTCTCACCCGAAGCGATAGCTTGCACAAACACACCTTCCATCGGGCGCACCGAGCCGTCGCCCACAATCAGTTCGGAGCCGTCGTCGTTCAAACGCAGGTAATCCCTGCTAAGCGTGGCTTCGCAGACGAAGGGGTTGCCGATTAGGTTCCAGCCCTTCAAGTCGCCATCGCCCTCGTAGGACAAGGGTTGTCCGTCGAATTGCGTGGCGAGGTTGCCCACAAAGGTGATGTCGACATCGGCATCATTGCCATAAAGGAGAGCGGGACCACCACCGAATGTCATGCTGTATTGGTTGGCCTTGTAATTGCGCCATTCAAGCACTTGAGCGGCATCGAAAGTATAGATGTCGTAATTGCCAGAAGCCAATCCGCTGACCTGACTTCCATCGATTTGCGTCAAGCCGTTGGCATTGACTGTGCCCACAGGCGAGCCGAGCAGCACCCACCCATTGGGGAGGAGGGATGCACTGCCAGCAGAGGTATATTTATTAATGTGTTTCATCACCGTGGCCTTGGGTTGAGTCGAACCGATGGCAGGAATGAATGTAGCGCCATCCTCAATAACAAGCCGGGCAACATCTGTGTTTTGCAGCACATAATGGCCCATCTTCAGATAGTGGCCACTAGGGATAATGGCTTTGCCTACATTGGCAAGGTCGATATTGGCGGTAGCCGTTTCGTCGCAGAAGATACGGTTGTATTTCGTGTCGCCTTCAGTGAAGACGGGGGTCTTCTTGAAGATGAACAACTCAGGGTGGCTTTCGGTGTTGCCTATTGCAGAAACGTATGCTCTCCAGTCCTGATTCCCATAAAGGGTAAGATAACGCTGGCTATTATTGCTCTGTATGTTGATGCGTTCGGTAATCAGCTGGTCTTTCGTGACCTTCCAACACGCCTCGTCATAGAAACCAATGTGGATGTTGGTATTGTTGCCCGTCGAGGCCAACGAGTTGTTGTGGTTGGCCGAGGAGCGGATGGTCCAGACGCCATCTCCTAGCGGAGTAATGTCGAATGAGAGTTGTGAGGCAACCTCTTCGGGGAGGTAGCCACCAGAGGTGGGTATGATTTTACGGTTTTCGTATTTGAGGTTCATCTGACTCAAGTCAAATGCTGCGGGGTTGCCTGCCACATGAACATTCTTCAAGAGGTAGTTCTTGGAGCCATCATAACCCATAATGATATAAGTACCTTTTTCCATGCTCGACATCTCGATCACCTGCTGATATTCAAAGTGGGAGGCTTTGGCATAAACGGCATGTAAGGTGATATTGTTGTTGATGGTAATTGAAGTCGGATTCACCAAATCAGTCGAAGGTCCATTGCTCCACAACGACCATCCGGCAATGGTGAAATCATCGATATGGGGTACGGTAGGAATCTGTGCAGCGGTCAAATGACCTCCCTGCTCGACATAAATATTTTGCCTTGTGCCATTGATGTCGAAGCAAACGGTTTTGACGTTATCGGGGATATTGTAGTAATAGTTCACTTCGACGGAATTGTTGTAGAAGTCGCGGGATGCGTAGGCCTGGATGTGAGTCAGCCCCGTGATGTTGATGGTCACGCTTTCGTTCGTCTCAAAACGAGTTTCGCGGTTATCGTTGATCTCGTACCAAAGGGTGGTATTGGCGACAGGGGTCATGGTCACCGTCAAGCTATGCGCCGGATTCGACAACGTGCCTCCCGTCGGGCTGATGTAAGGCATTGCCGCTGAAGCATCAGCATGAATATCGCTGATAGAAGTGGGAACCAGTTTATAGACGCCCGTTGAATTCGTGCTGGAATAAGTATAGTTCAACAGTCCTTGAATCGTCAAGTTCTGATTCGTTTCGGGTGCGGTGCGCAAAGTAATGCCAGGCGTAAGCAGGTCGTCGATGTACAAATCATAAGTGGTGATTTCCCTAAGCTTCCAGTCTTGGAGGCTCACGTTAGTCATCTTCACATAACGGTGTTGGTAAGTGTCACTCAACAATTGGGAAGGTAAAACCGTAACCGCGGTCAACGGTTGGTTCGTTTGGAACGTCGCATGGAAGAATTCGGAATTCTGCAATTCGACGACCGTGTTCTGATAATTGACGAAAGTGCCTAAAAGGACGCCCCCCGTAAACTTGCACCCCGTTGTCAACTCTCCGAGACCTTCGGGGAGTGGACCATAGACGAGCAAACCGGCATTGTCATCTTGCAGAAACAGATATTGGTCGCTATGACCGATGACTTCGACACCAGTCAAGTTGATGCAGGCCTGTGTAACACCCTGGTTCACAAAACTGCTTTTGGCATCCGATAGCGTCGTTGGCGCGGCACCGTCGAACACATAACCAGTGATACTCATTTGAATAGGCGAATCGAACTGAGGTTGAGTTTCGACATACCATTGCGCCGTAACGGTTTCGTTAAGCGCACCAGCCACGGTAGGTGTATAAGTCCAGGTGATGGTTTGAGGCTCAAAAGCGTTGCCGATGGAGATGGTCTGACCCGTGGTTTCGCCACAACTCAACAGGCCGTGGCTCACCGTCAGGCTGACCGTACCGTTTTCAATATTGCTTTGACTGACAATAAAATCGCGACTGACCTCTTCATCTTTTGCCACATTGCCAATCGCGAGCGACAAAGGCGCAAACTCGATGGAAGGATCGGTGGAAGCCGTTTCGTCGTTCCAAACAAAGCGGATGTCATCGAAATAAGCCGTACCCGAGGCGACACACACACCGATGTAGGAATAGCTGCCATCGATATTGAGCACATTGCTATAGCCAATGCCCTTCTCGATGGTGCCCAATAGGGTACCTTGGTTGGCGTTATACAGGTCGGAAGGCGACGAGTAAGGCGTGTTTTTGCCATATACTTGAAGGACGCGGCCATCGGTGGTGTTACCATTCCAAGTTACTTCCACCCGAGCCACCGTACCCACATTGACCGTGTTGTAGGTCACAATGCCCGAACTGGTCAAGCCTCTCAGCTGCAAATAGTTGTCCTGCCTGTAAGAATTGCCTTTGTATTGCCATTTTTTCTGAGCTTGCTCAAAAGAAAGGTTCCAATCCGTGTAACCGTTTGACGCAGGTGGAAACTGCGGGTTCACGGTGGTTGGCATGATAAAGTTGGTAAGTCCGTTGGTGATATCAATCCAGCGGGCGAATAGGGTCTTGTCACTTTGCATCGAGATGGTGGCACCAGGAATGTAGGTAATGCCGTTTTCGCCCGAGGGTGCAGTGTTCCACGAATCAAAGATGCAGTTATCAGGTGCGCTAAAACTCGAAAAGGCCGAGACAGGCTTCACCGTGGCAACAGAGCCATCGACGTATTGTTCCGTCACCGTAGCCGGTTCACTTGTGCCGTCGTTGACATGATAGGTCAACGTCCTGAGTTCGCCAGTGCTGCCCAAAGAATAAACCACCACAATCTTGGTGACACGACGATGCCCACTAGCGCCGTTCAACATGATGGTCACACCTTTTTTGTCAGTCAAACCTTCAGTACTTTCCCAAACTGATGCTACTGCAGTGTTGGTACTGGTGGGCACTACATCGGTATAGGTGCCATTGGTCTCTGATATTTCTAAAGCATCATTGCGGGTATTACCATACTTGGCCCAATACTCGATGCGGAAAATACGGGCATCGCCATCGGGAGCTACTTTGATGGTGTTTTTGTAATACCATCTGACGGCCATGTTAGCTGTATAATAGGCCGGATAAGTGCTACCCGAGCCTTTCGCAAATTCAGCACGGATGTATGGGTCGATGTTTACATTAGTAATGACTTGCTGGTTGTTATAACCTTGATTGGCAGCCACCCATTCAACCGTAACATTGTCGCGCATTTGCGCCATCACCTGAAGAGGGACGAAAACACAAGAAAGCAATCCTACGATTGCCATAAAAAAAACAAAATTCCTTTTCATGTTATAGTTCAATTGATTCGTTACATCTCTTGTACTTTTTCTTGATTTTCTTTTTAATTAACTAATAATCAAGTATTTATAAAATAAAAAAGTGTAGACTTCCCATATTAAACGGGGGCGAAAGTACGGATTTATCCAAAACGTTCAGCATTTTGGTCGAAAAAAATCTCTATCTTTGTCCCGCAAAATCCCCGTGGAGATGAAAATCTTTGTACTCTTGCCCCGCATCCCCTACCCTTTGGAAAAAGGCGACAAGTTGCGGGCATTCAACCAGATAAAACAACTTGCGAAGCACAACGAAATCGTCCTTTGCGCCTTAAACGACAATCCCAAGGTCAACGAGCAGGACGCTTTCCGTGCCTTGCAGCCCTATTGCCAGTCCATCAACTTCATCAAGATAAGCAAGCCTCAGATTCTCTTGGGCTTAGTGCGTGCTTTTTGCAAAGGGCAGCCCTTGCAATGCGGCTATTTCTACAACCGCCGCGCCGCCAAGAAAATCGACGCCCTGATTGCCAAACACAAGCCCGACATGCTGTTTGGACAGCTGCTGCGCGTAGCAGAGTATATCCGCCACAAGGACACCCCGAAAGCCATTGACTATCAAGATATTTTCTCCTACGGCATGAAACGTCGCGCCGATGTGGCCTCGTTCGTCACTCGGCCTATTTATAACATGGAATACCGCCGCTTGAGTCGTTACGAAGCCGCCATTTTCGACGATTTTGACGTAAAGACCATCATCAGTGAGCCTGACAGGAAACTGTTTCCTCACGAGAAGCGCGACGAAATCCTCATCGTTCCCAACGGCGTCGACCATGACTACTTCAAGCCGATGGAGCGCGAGAAAAAATACGACCTCGTTTTCACGGGCAACATGAGCTATCCGCCCAACGTGAACGCCGTGGAATATTTGGCCAACGAAATTCTGCCCATCGTGTGGAAAACCTTGCCTGAGGCCAAGATGTACATCGCTGGCGCCACACCAGACCCGAGGGTAAAGAAGGCCGCTTCGAACAAAATCATCGTCAGCGGCTGGCTCGACGACATCCGCGACGCCTACGCGCAGAGCCGTGTCTTCATCGCACCTATGCGTATCGGTACAGGTCTGCAAAACAAGCTGTTGGAGGCCATGTCGATGCGCCTGCCTGCCATCACCTCACCCTTGGCCAATGCTTCTTTGGGAGCCAAACCCAACGAAGAGATTTTAATTGGCAGCAACGCCGAGGAAATGGCCAACAATATCATCACCTTATTGACCAACACCCAGAAATCCGAACAAATTGCCCAAGCGGGGTATGATTTCACCAATCGGGTATATGATTGGGGGAAGGCGACAGAAATTCTCGAAAACGCAATGAGCCAAGCCCTGTAAGGGCGACAGGATAGTAAGCAGACGACGTCAGTCCCTGCGCAATAAGCAAAACAAACACAATAATATATGGCACAACCCGACGACAAAAAAATCATCTTCTCGATGGTGGGTGTGAGCAAGATCATCCCACCGTCAAGACAAATCTTGAAAGACATTTACCTCTCGTTCTTCTATGGAGCGAAAATCGGCATCATCGGCCTGAACGGAGCCGGAAAATCCACCTTGCTGCGCATCATCGCGGGCAAGGAGAAATCCTATAACGGCGAAGTGGTCTTCTCGCCCGGCTATTCGGTCGGAATGCTCGACCAAGAGCCACAACTCGACGACAATAAAACAGTAAAGCAAGTGGTGGAAGAAGGTGTTCAAGAGATTGTTGACATCCTCAAGGAATACGAGGAAATCAACAACAAGTTCGCCGAACCCGACGCGGATTTTGACAAGCT
>Ga0247610_10002536_pt1 | contig 20940 bp, 16 predicted proteins | sample 174DNAGHGhighgp2_FD_193483 | JGI IMG/M metagenome (GOLD analysis project Ga0247610, IMG submission 193483) | Sheep rumen microbial communities from Palmerston North, Manawatu-Wanganui, New Zealand - 1742 DNA GHGhigh gp2 | ecosystem: Host-associated > Mammals > Digestive system > Stomach > Rumen...
ATCAACGACGAGATTGACCGCTTGCGCCTGTCTGCTGTATCCAATCTGCTTTCGGGGCGTAACGATGTAGTTGTGGTATCATCCGTATCTTGTATCTATGGTATGGGCAGTCCGGTAGCGCTTCAGGAAAACGTGATCGAGCTGAAGAAAGGTCAGATATTGGACCGCAATGCTTTGTTAAGAAAGTTAGTAGCTGCATTATATGTACGAAACGACTTGGATTTGCAGCGAGGTAACTTCCGTGTAAAGGGCGATACCGTAGATATTGCGATGGCCTATAGCGAGGTGGTTCTCCGCATTACATTCTGGGACGACGAGATTGACGCTATCGAGGAGATGGATGCAGTTACCTTCGACCGTTTGGCCAGTTTCGACGAATACCGACTCTACCCTGCCAACCTGTTTATGACCTCGCAAGAGCAAACCAACATTGCCATCCATCAGATTCAGGACGACTTGATGAAACAGGTGCTCTACTTCGAAGAAATCGGCGATACCATTAAGGCTCAGCGCATTAAGGAACGCGTAGAGTACGATATGGAAATGATTAAGGAATTGGGACATTGCTCTGGTATCGAGAACTATAGCCGCTATTTTGATGGTCGCCAGGCGGGCGAACGTCCTTATTGTCTGTTAGATTTCTTCCCCGACGACTATCTGCTCATTATCGACGAGAGCCACGTAAGCGTGCCGCAAATCAGCGCCATGTATGGCGGCGACCGCAGCCGTAAGCAGAACCTGGTGGAATATGGTTTCCGTTTGCCAGCCGCCTTCGACAACCGTCCGCTGAAGTTCGAGGAGTTCCAGCAGGAGGTGAATCAGGTGATTTACGTAAGTGCAACCCCAGCCGATTACGAACTGAATGAGGCCGAAGGTGTGGTGGTAGAGCAGGTTATCCGCCCAACAGGACTACTCGACCCAGAGATTGAAGTTCGCCCCAGCGAGAATCAGATTGACGATTTGATGGACGAAATACAGACTCGCTGCCATCGTGGCGAGCGTGTACTTATTACCACCCTGACCAAACGTATGGCCGAGGAACTTACCGAGTACCTGCTGAACCACAACGTAAGCACCGCCTACATCCATAGCGACGTAGCGACACTGGATCGCGTAAAGATTCTGAGCGATTTGCGCCAAGGTGTTTACGATGTACTGGTAGGTGTAAACCTGCTACGTGAAGGTCTTGACCTGCCCGAAGTATCGCTTGTTGCCATCCTCGATGCCGACAAAGAAGGCTTTTTGCGCAGTCATCGCAGCTTAACACAGACAGCCGGTCGCGCCGCCCGAAACGTAAATGGCAAGGTAATCATGTATGCCGACAACATCACAGCCTCGATGCAGCTAACCATCGACGAGACTTTGCGCCGCCGCATCAAGCAGATGAAGTACAACGAGGAGCATAACATCACTCCAAAACAAATCATCAAAAACCTGTCATTCAGTGCATTACAGAAGGAGAATCGTGCCGACACCAAGGAACTGATTCGTGACATCTCACTTGCAGCCGAAGGTGGTAACAAGGTAATGATAGCAGCCGACCCGATAGAGGAACGTATGACGCGACCACAGATGGAGAAGCTGATAGACGAGACCACCAGAAAGATGAAAGAGGCAGCGAAGAACCTCGATTTCTTGCAGGCCGCACAGTATCGCGACGAGATAGTAAGACTACAAAAGGAGTTGGAATTAAAGTAAAAAATCATAAAATCCGTGTTAATCCATGTAATCCATGCCTGATTATAAAAAATTCTTAGTAATTTTGCACGGTTTTATAATATAAACAAGGTGAATATGAAAAAGTATCTTATAGCCATACTGATGGCAATGCCCCTGATAGCTTCGGCTCAGGACAACACATGGGAACGTATAGAACAGCCTCAAGAAAACAAGGAGAATCCAGATGCCAAGTATCTGGTAGAAGGAGCAGTACCCGAGGTTGACGGCATAGTATGCTGGCAAACCACCATCAATGCCCCAGGCAAATCGGCTCAGCAGATCTACGACATTTTGTATAAGCAGATAGACAAGATGACCCATGAGCCGAACCAGATAAAGAATAGCGCCATAGTTGTAAATGACCCTGAGCAGGGCCATCTTGGTGCTATCTTCCACGAGTGGCTGGTATTCAAAAATGCGGCACTTTCGCTAGACCGTACTCAGCTAAACTTCCAGTTAAAGGTGAGATGTTATGACGAGAAAGCCGATGTACAGATGCTACACATAAGCTATGACTACGATGTGGAACGCAAGCCATTCCACTACACAGCTGAGGAGTGGATCACAGATAAGTATGCCGTAAACAAGAAGCATACCAAGCTATACCCAGTTTCTGCCAAGTTCCGCAGAAAAACAATTGACCGTAAGGACTTTATCTTCAACAAGTTCGCTACCATACTTAACGAGAAGTAACAAAACATGAGCAAAGACCTGATACGCAACATCCTGAACATCATCTTCATGATTGGCGCAGTCGTGGGCGTAATTCTATTTCTTTCAAAGAACGAAGAACGACACAACCTCGGCTTGTACATCATACTATTCTCGATGTGCTTTAAGATAGCCGAATCGTCTATGCGATTGATAAAGTAATATATGTACAGAAGACTATCACTATTAATTATAACACTATCGGTATTGGTACATGCCAGTGCCCAAGATACTCGTCAGTTTAACCAGATTGACGAAAATGGAAATGTTTCACAGCGCAGCGGAAATAGCAGTAGCAATTTCAATAAGCATAACAACGACACCACAAAAAACAAGGTAATACCCAAGGGACTTTATACATGGACCATCGACAGACGTTTTGGCGATATTATTCCTACAGAACCCGACACGGTGCCACACTTGTATATGAACACCACATTCAATAGTGGTGTTTATGGCGACTACAACACTACAGGTAGTAACTATACTGCACGTTTGAGCCGTATTTATATCGACCGTCCGTTTGGCGAATACTTCATATTCAGCGAACCATACAGTTTTGTAAACAAGAGACCAGAGACCTTTCTGTTTATGAACACCCTGTCGCCATATACCAGAATTGATTATGACAACTGCGGCGACAAGACCAACGGCGAGGACCATATCGACGCCAAGTTTGGAGTCAATGTCAACAAGCGGCTTAACTTCGGTTTCGATCTCGACTACGCTTATGCCTGCGGATATTATAGCAACCAGAATATCTCGCACTTCAGCGGGTCGCTTTTTGCATCATATCTGGGCGATCGCTATCAGATGCACTTCTTCTTCAATGCTGCGCATCAAAAAGCATCAGAGAACGGAGGTATAACAACAGATGACTACGTTACTCATCCCGAGTCATTCCAAGACAACTATCAAGAAAGCGAAATACCAACAGTACTATCACAGAACTGGAATCGTAACGACCATCAGCACGTGTTCCTCACCCACCGATATAATCTGGGATTCTATCGTATGGTAAAGATGACCGACGAGGAGATTAAAGCACGCAAGTTTGCTAAGGAATCACAAAAAGAGCACGAAGCCGATCGTGAGAACAAAAATCTGAACGACAGAGAGATTCGCAAGAATAAAGACTTCAAAAAGCCTACAGGTCGCCCCGAAGGAGCAATCGTTAGAGGCAAGGAGCCACAGAAAGATTCGCTGAATATTGCTGCTGACACCACCCGCATTAAGGTTAACGGACAGGCAGCCATCGACAGCCTGAATCGTCTGCAGGCCATTCAAGACAGCATCGATGCTACGATGAAACGTGAGTATGTACCAGTAACAAGCTTCATACATACTCTCGACATCGACAATTACGATCGTATTTATCAGTCATATTACACCCCAAAAGATTATTATAAGAACACCTATTACAAACAGGGACTGGAATTCGGTAATGACTCTATCTATGACCAGACAAAACATTTCCGCATAAAAAATACGCTGGGAATAGCCCTGCTTGAAGGATTCAACAAATGGGTAAAGGCAGGTCTGAAAGGTTTTGTAACCTACGATCATTGTATATATCGTATGCCAAGCATAGACAATGGTATAACATATTGGGACAGATGGCACGAAGACGACATCAGTATTGGCGGACAACTCAGTAAAACTCAGGGCAAGACACTACACTTTGACGTTACAGCAGAAACCTGGGTTGGAGGTGCCGATGCGGGCGACTATACCATCGACTTCAGTACCGACCTGAACTTTCCATTGTTTGGCGACACAGTACAGCTGGCTGCTTCAGCTTTCTATTACCATTGCAACCCTGTTTTCTTCCAGGCAAAATATCACTCAAAACACTTCTGGTGGGATGCTGAAGATCTGAGCCGTGAGACAAGAAGCAGGATTGAAGGATTATTCTCGTATCAGAAGACAGACACAAAACTTCGAGTTGCCATCGAGAATATCAAGAACTACACCTACTTTGGCATGAGTTACGATATGACATCAAACGGTGGACGCAAGAATATGACAGCCGGCATCTATCAGGAAGGCAGCAACCTTACTGTATATACAGCACAGCTACATCAGAACTTCCGTCTAGGCCCCCTTAATTGGGAGAACGTAGTGACATATCAGAACTCTAGCAACAAGGACGTTCTTCCACTTCCCGATTGGAACATCTTCAGCAATCTGTATCTGAAGTTTAAGATAGCGAAGGTACTAGGCGTTGAACTTGGAGCCGATGCCACTTACTTCTCTAAATATAACGCCCCAGACTTCTGTCCTGGTATCAACCAGTTTGCAGTACAGCAGAACAAGGACAGTCGCGTAGAGTTAGGCGGCTATCCATTTGTCGACGTATATGCCAACATGGTTCTTAAAGGAGTAAGATTCTTTCTCGTGATGAGTAATGTGGTAAATGGCGGAGGCAATCACATGAAATTCCTCACACCACACTACCCCACCAACGGATCGGTGTTACACTTTGGAGTTTCATGGCCTTTCTTCAACTAAAGAAGCAAAAGTCCCAAACTTACGCATAAACCATAGATAAAGATATTACGCGCTGTTTCTCCCAGGCAGAGATTCAGCGCTTTTCCTTGATATATGCGCTTTATTTTCAGGTATGTAAAGAAATGAAGCACCAGATATACAAAGGGGAACAAGAACGCCAACAGATGACCATTCATTAGGAAAGTACCACCAAGAATGATGGCTCCAATGCCCACACCTATGTATAACTGCAAGCCTGCCTCTGCACCCAGACGAACTATAATAGTATTCTTGCCCGCCTCGCGATCATTGTCTCTGTCACGGAAGTTGTTTACTATCAACAATGCATCAATAACAAGTCCACAAGCTAATGAAGCAAGAAACAACTCCCACGTAAACACATGTAATTGTACATAATACGAACAGCAGACAGGTACTATACCAAAGAAAACAAGCACCAATAAGTCGCCCAGCCCTTGATATGAGAACCATGTTGTATATAGAAATGCGAAAACAACACTTATCATTCCTATCAGCACCATCTCATATCCACCAAAATATACCAAAGGCAATCCTATGACACAAGCCAAACAAGTGGTAAGCGCAATGGCTTTCTTCATTGCATCAAGCTTAACCCACCCTTGCGCACAGGCTCTTCTTGGACCAAGACGAGTCTCTGCATCGTCAGTTCCATTCACATAATCATAGAAGTCATTAATAAAATTGGCATCTATCTGCATGGCAAAGGCGAATAGCAAGCATAACAAAGCCGCTGTCCAACTAAATGTTTCGCCACCATACGTCAGTGAATCAACATAAGCCAAAGCCACTCCAATCATCACAGGAACAGCTGCACCAGAAAGAGTTTTTGGGCGTGCAGCTAGTAGCCACGCTTTAAACGAATTGGTCTCAATTTTATTATCTTCTGCCATAATTTTCCAAATTTTCTTGCAAAAGTAACATCTTTTTTGTAAATTTGCAAAGAAATTAGAAACTTTTATGACAAACAATACGCCAAGCTTGGATTTAGTGGAGTTCATCGAAACACAGATACTCCCCAAATATGCAGAATTCGATCGTGCCCATAATCTTGAGCATGTAACAAGAGTTATACGTAATTCTTTGGAATTGGTACGTTCTACAGGAGCAGATACAAATATGGTATATACTATAGCAGCTTATCACGACCTGGGAATGTGCGGACATCGTGCTGACCACCATATCAGAGGTGGAAAGATCCTTGCTAGCGATGCAAGACTTAAGAAATGGTTCTCGCCCGAGCAGATCAAGATTATGAGAGATGCAGTAGAGGATCATCGTGCATCGGCAAGTCGCAGTCCACGAACCATCTATGGCAAGATAGTAGCCGAAGCCGACAGAGATATCGACCCTGAGAGAATACTGCGCAGATGTGTACAGTTTGGACTTGCCAACTATCCAGAAAAGACACAAGAGGAGCACTGGACACGTTTTAAGGAGCACATGTTCGACAAGTACTCAAAGGACGGATATATCAAACTATGGATTCCCAATTCGCCAAACGCCAAGCGCCTGAACGAATTACGTAGCATAATAGAAAAGCCCCAGCTATTGCGTGAGGCCTTCGATCGTATCTTTCCTGAAGAAAAATCTATCGCAGATACAGATAATAAATAGCAGCAAGAGCCACTACCATAGCAATCAGAATAGCCGACTTTATGAGACAAGAAGCCACCTTCTTTATCACCAAGAAAGCTACAATGATAGCTACGAGCACAAAAATGTAATATCCAACGTTCTCCATATTACTTAAATAGTTTCTTGAATGCCGTGGGAACCGGTGTTTCAAACTCCATTGGCTCGCCAGTTATCGGATGATGGAAACAGAGCAACCATGCATGCAGACACAGACGATGTATAGGATCATCGCCATTGCCATATTTAGTATCTCCACATACAGGATGGCCCATATCCGATGAGTGTACACGAATCTGATTCTTTCTACCTGTTTCGAGTTTAAACTCTACAAGCGAGTGATCTGTGGTACGATCCATCACATGATAATGGGTAACAGCATATTTACCACCATTATCAGTAGGCGATGAATAGGTAACGTATGCCTTATTATCCTTCAACCAGTTGGCGATGGTACCCTCATCGTTCTCCATCTCGCCAGAACAAACTGCTACATATCGACGGTCATAAACTATATCATGCCAGTTATGCTCAAGTATCTGTTCTGTCTCCATATCCTTGGCATAAACCATCAGACCACTGGTATCGCGATCCAGGCGATGTACTACATGAGCTCTACACTTCTGACGTGACTTCTTAAAATAATCATCAAGCACAGTCTTTACATTCAGCGACGAATGTCCTGCCGCCATCGAAAGAATACCTTCGGCCTTTTCGATGACAATCAACCATTTATCCTCGTATACTATCTTAACATAGCGGCTCTTGAATGAATTCTGGTTGCGCTTGGTCTTACTGATAGCAACCTTCATTCCTGGCTCCAACTGGAAGTCGAACTGACTAACTGTCTTACCGTTAACCTTTATACCTCTACCCTGCAGAGTCGCTTTGATTTTATTGCGACTTTGCTGAACATTAGCCAACAGCCACTCAAGCAATGGCATCGACTCATTTACCACCAGGTGTTCATAATCACCCTCACGGTTATAACCTGCGTTATATCTCATATCAACATCTTATTTCGTCGGCAAAGGTACAAAAAAAACCGCAGACTTGAATATCTGCGGCTTTTTTATTAATAGAATTTAAAGTATCTTCGTGCGTTATTGTAACTGATATCCTCAACCATGCGTCCCAGAATCTCCATATCGCATGGCAGCAATCCCTTCTCAACATCGTTACCGAGCAGGTTACATAGTATGCGACGGAAATATTCATGACGAGGATAGCTAAGGAACGAACGGCTGTCGGTAAGCATACCAACAAAACGGCTAAGCAAACCAAGAACAGACAAGGCGTTCATCTGACGAACCATACCATCCATCTGATCATTGAACCACCAACCAGAGCCAAACTGTATCTTACCAGGCTCGCCACCCTGGAAGTTACCCAGCATTGTGGCAATCATCTCGTTGGCACAAGGATTCAATGTATATAATATGGTACGCGTAAGCTTGTCCTTCATGTTCAACTTGTTGAGGAAACTCGACATAGCCTTGGCGGTATTGAACTCACCAATTGAGTCGAAACCTGTGTCAGGGCCAAGCTGGTTGAACATCTTTGTATTGTTGTCGCGGATAGCACCATAATGGAACTGCTGTGTCCAGTCTGAATCTGCATCCATCTCGGCCATAACAGTAAGGAAGCAGTTCTTAAACTGGCGAACCTCAAGCTTAGAGAGCTGCTGACCACGCATAGCCTTCTCGAAGATGGTCTCAATCTCAGAATCAGTATATTCCTCATCGTAGAACTCTTCGATACCATGGTCAGAAAGCTTACAACCATTCTCGGAAAAGAAGTCATGACGCTTCTGCAGTGCATCCACCATATCGGCAAACTTCACGATATTTACGCCGCTTACCTCAGCCAACTGCTCAACATACTTTGAGAAATCAGCCTTCTCAATGTTCATTGCCTTATCAGGACGCCAGGCAGGAATCATCATTGGGTCATCCTTTGCCTTAGTCTTGGCATACTCAATATGGTTATGCAGATCGTCAACGGGATCATCGGTAGTACAAACACACTCCACGTTGTAATGCTTCATCAGTCCGCGAGCTGTGAACTCAGGCTGCTGCAGTTTCTCATTACACTCATCGAATATCTCGCGTGCAGTCTTTGGCGAGAGTTGCTTGGTAATACCAAAAGCAGTCTTAAGCTCAAGATGAGTCCAGTGATAAAGAGGATTGCGGAATGTATATGGTACTGTTTCTGCCCACTTCTCAAATTTCTCCCAGTCGCTGGTATCCTTGCCTGTGCAGTACTTCTCGTCGATGCCGTTAGTACGCATAGCGCGCCACTTATAGTGATCGCCACCCAACCACAACTCGGTGATACTCTTAAACTTGTGGTCTTTAGCCACCATCTCAGGAATCAGATGACAATGATAGTCGATAATAGGCATTTTAGCCGCATGATTGTGAAACAAGTCCTGTGCCACCTGGGTCTCCAGAACAAAGTTTTCATCATTGAATTGCTTCATAATTTTGTTTTGTTTACAGGTTCTTCTAAAATTTTCTGCAAAGATACAGAAAATCTCGGATAAAAACACTATCTTTGCAAAAAAAATAAAACGTAAACGATGACGTATCGCAGCAAAGTCCTCTTAATATATACAGGAGGTACCATAGGAATGAACCGGAATCCACGTACTGGAGCTCTGGAACCATTTGATTTTGAACACCTATTATATAATGTGCCCGAACTAAAGCAGTTTGACATTACGATAGAAACCTATCAGTTCAATCCGCCTATTGATTCGAGCGACATGTCGCCTGCCATGTGGACAGATTTGTCACACTGTATAGCCGACCACTACGAGCTCTACGATGGTTTTGTAGTGTTGCACGGAACTGACACGATGGCCTATACAGCCTCTGCCCTATCATACATGCTGGAAAACTTAACCAAGCCAGTGATATTCACAGGCTCACAATTGCCTATCGGCCAGTTGAGAACAGACGGCAAGGAGAATCTCATTACAGCCATAGAGATAGCGGCAGCAAAAGATCGCGAGGGGCACGCTTTGGTTCCAGAGGTTGGCATTTATTTTGGCGGTCATCTGCTTCGTGGCAATCGTACCACCAAACAGAGTGCCGAAGAGTTCAATGCTTTCGAGTCATTCAATTATCCCCATCTGGTTGAAGCCGGAGTAAACATCACATATCATCACGACCGCATATTGAAGCCGGATTGGAGCAAACCGATGGTACCCCACTTCCGTATGGATAATAATGTCATCATCTTCTCACTATTCCCAGGTATTCGCGAGGACCTTATCCGTCACATCATCCACACGCCTAATCTCAAGGCTATTGTTATGCGAACATTTGGTAGTGGAAATGCCCCCCAGCGCCCATGGTTGCTTAACGCACTACGTGAGGGAACCCGTAATGGCAAAGTAATTGTAAATATTAGCCAGTGTATGCAGGGAGCTGTCGAGATGAGTCGCTATGATTGCGGATACCATCTCCAAGAAGCAGGCGTGATAAGTGGTCGCGACTCTACTGTCGAAGCCGCAGTAACAAAACTGATGTTCCTTCAGGCACATTATCCCGATGATCCCGAAACAGTTCGCAAGTATATGCAACAAAGTATAAGAGGAGAGATATCATACTAACGATATCTCTCCTACTTTTTCCAGAAACGGAATGTTATATCCTCCATCTCGCCATTTTCCTTTATCCTATACAGTCTCTGATTAGTCTTCGGATTCTTCAGAGGGCCTAAGTGTTTGATAAAGGGACCGATCTTAATATAATCAAAATCAAGTTTGTTTATAGCCGACGAAATAACCGTCTTACCGCTATACCACGCCACCTTGAACTCAGGATGCTGCTCGCGTATGTATAGCGCCAATTGGTTTACCGATTTCGGATCAGCATCCCCCCCCATAAAAGATATACAGGTGATATCGGTACCGAACTTCTCAACGAAAGCATCAATTGCATCCGTGTCAAGTGGTATTCCGATATCTTCCCATAGATAATAGCTATGACACCCAGGACAGCGACACGGGCAATTACTGATATTAATTGCCAGTGTCACTTCGTCGGGTATCTCCTGAAATACTATTCCTGTATTAACGTATTTCAGCATAGCTTATTCTCTCCAGCGTAGTAGCGGCGTGAAGCCTCCTCCTGACGAGCCTGCGAGAAGTTGCTTACGCGCTTCAGGTAGCCGATGATACGAGTCATGTAGTCCACATTCTTAGAGTGGCAATGTGGGCACTCCTTAAGGTAGCGCTTGTCGATATGACCGCACTCGTTACATACGGTATTGGGGATGTTGAATGTAAAGTAGTTACATCCCTCCTTGGCAGCAACCTTCAGCAGGTGCAGATACTGCTCCTTTGAAAGATGCTCATCAAGGTTCATATGGAGAGCCGAGCCTCCTGTTAGATGCTCGATATATGGAGCTCCGTGCAACTTGAACTTATCAATAATTGTCAGCGAATCATCCTCTACTACATAGAAGTAGCTGTTATAACAGTCACGTGGAACGAAGTAACCATCCTCACGATCCCACTTAGCGTGCTTAACACCAACATTCTCGGCAGGAATCATTTCGCAGTTGAACATTACGTCCTTAGAACGATACTGACGGTTGTACTTCTCAATCAGTCCAAGGATACCCTGTACAAAGTGCAGGTAGTCATCGTTAGGAGTAATCTTCAGTCCCATGAACTCAGCTGCCTCAACCAGTCCGTTGATACCGATTGTGAGATACTGGCGGCCGATATTGATATAACCAGCATCGAACAGGGGCAACATACCCTGCCGCTGCAGTTCCTTCAAATTCTCGTTGTAAGCCAACTGTACCTTGTGGCAGAGATCAATTACATTACCAAGATACTCCAGATAATCCTGATTGTGGTTAACGGCATACTGTATGCAGCGATTCAGGTTGATAGTGAGCACACTCTTCGAACCTGTACTTACACCACCAGCACCAAGTGTATAGCTGAAACCATTATCAGTAATCTCATTACGGAGTCGGCAACAGCTTGACAGAGAGTCAGCATTATCGCTCATATAGGTAAAGAATGAGTGTCCCTCAGCATACATCTCGGCTGTAAACTCTCCCCACTCCTTATCCTTGCACTCACCATTCTCATCAACCAGCAGAGCCATTGTCTCAACAGGGAAGGTCAACAATGTCTTAGTACGCTCGTTGTTAAACCACTTCATGAATCTCTTCTGCAACCAAGACAGTCCCTCCCAGTCAGGCTTCGATCCATCGGGGAAGTAGAACTCACCGAAGATACTCTCGAAATAGTAGCGATCGTAATAAGCGATATTCCAGAACACAGCCTGATAGTTACGTGCACCAGTAGGCTGGTTGAGTGTATATACTATCTGCTCGAAATAGTCTGTAATAATCTTATCGATAGTGCGCTTCTTCAAACTCAGGTCAGCCTGATCCTCTGAACGCTTGTAGTAATCAAGTCCATACTCCTTACCCAGGAAGTAGTTCATGTACATCAGGAACTCAGGGGTAGCACAAGCACCACTAAGCATCGAACTTACCATGAACACCATGTTAACAAAGCCACCGGCAAACGATTTCATATTGGTTGGAGCTGTAGAGTTACCACCAATAGCGATTGTACCACCAATCAACCAGGGGTACATAGTGATCGAGGCACAATAGTTGGCCAGCGAAGTCTCGTCGTTCTTATATATAAAGTGGTGTGTAAGTTTATCAATATACTCATCAGCCAACTGCTTGCCATACATCTTCTTGATACGGTCAGTCAACAGACGACGGTTCAAGCGGATAAAGTTCGATTTAGGCAGCTCACCTATCAACGTGGCGATATTCTTATGCTCCACATTTGCGTTTGCATCGTACTTCGAACCTGTAGCAGCGTTAACCGATTCGCAATACTCTGAAAGGAATACCATCTTCTCGAGAGTTTCACGATCCTCAGAGTGCAGCTGTCGATAGAGGATGAACGACTTTGCCACCTTGTAGTATCCTTCGCGCATGAGAGCCTCCTCTACCTGGTTCTGGATATCCTCCACGGTGATGTTGTCGTGCATGTCAAGGTGATTCAAGATCTTAGATACGATGGCTAGGTCAGCAGGTTCTTGAACACTTTCAAACGCCTTAACGATGGCATTCATAATCTTGTCTAGCGAGAAATATTCCTTCGAACCGTCTCGTTTGGTGATAGTAAAGTTTTTAATTTCCATTTTGTTGTTATTGTTTTTTTAAGTTTTACACTTTTTCTATTCTCTCAGTTTTTCTTTTTTGGAAACTTTTTTGTTTTTTAATTCGGAAAAGTTTTCCAAAAAGGAAAACCGAATTCGATTGCAAAGATACAAAAAAATCACAAATGCGCATTCCGCGAACCTATAAATTTTCTACAAAAGAATGTTAACGGCAAGTCTATGCACTATAATATCAAATACTAACATATTGATTACCAATAGCTTAGACACACTTTAAACACCAATTGATTTACATCAATAGCATTCCAAATAGCAAACCCCAAGTTTACAATCGGTCACCAACAAACAACGTCTCACACACAAAGAAGATTTTCTTTTTGGAAAACTTTTCCAAAAATTCCAAGCCAAAAGTTTTCCATTTTGGACAACTCTCATCATCTCTCGCGCACACCCGCGCGTACTTAATATTATATAAAAAAAGACCAGATACTTGCACAATTCGAATAAAAGTATTATCTTTGCAGAGTATTAATTTTATCACTCAACTAAACAATTAGAAAAATGAAAGAACTTAAAGGAACAAAAACCGAGAAAAACCTGCAGGAAGCATTCGCAGGTGAGTCACAAGCACGCAACAAGTATACCTACTGGGCATCAAAAGCCAAGAAGGATGGTTATGTACAGATAGCAGCCATTTTTGAAGAGACAGCCAACAACGAGAAGGAGCATGCAAAGATGTGGTTCAAGCTTTTGGAAGGCGGAGCCATCAAGAGTACTCCCGAGAATCTTGAGGCAGCAGCTAATGGCGAGAACTACGAGTGGACCGACATGTATGCACGTATGGCAAAGGAGGCTCGCGAAGAGGGATTCGATGCAATTGCTGCTAAATTTGAAATGGTTGCCAAGATTGAGGCTGAGCATGAGGCACGCTACCGCAAGCTCCTTGACAACGTCAAGAAGGAGTGCGTTTTCTCAAAGGAGAATGATGTAATCTGGCAGTGCAGCAACTGCGGCCATATCGTTATCGGCAAGAAAGCTCCCGAGGTATGCCCAGTTTGCGACCATCCACAGGCTTACTTCCAGGTAAAAACTGAGAACTATTAAGCCAGTATTATCTGAACTATGCGCTCTGCTGTTCGACCATCCCAACGGTCAGGCAGAGCGCATTTTTTCCACTCACCGCCAACCATCTTCTGTACAGCCTCACGCAGCTTGCCTGCATCCTCACCTACCAATACGTTTGAACCCACATTTACCGTTTCCTGGTGTTCGGTGTAATTGTTAAGCGTGATACATGGAACACTATTGAATGTTGCCTCCTCCGAAACATTACCCGAATCGGTAATGATTCCCAGAGCATGAGCTGTAAGCCATCCAAACTCCAGATAGCTAAGCGGATCCACTATATCTATTGCCAGTCCCATAGCCTCAACCACCTTACGAGCCTCGCCACGTAATGGAGCAACAATTCTCATTCCGTTAGCTGAATCGACCATAGCCTTCAACATACGTTCCAGATTCTCCACGTCAGCTATAAGTGCTTTCCTATTCAGGGTAAACACCAGATATTTCTTATCCTCTAGCGACGGAATCGCAGACGGTTTCTTAAGTCTGTCGTAGTTATAGCGCAGAGTATCCATTAGGATATTTCCAACCATATAGGTCTGCGAATTCTCTGATTGTTCGCGAGTGGCTATACCTGTGCTCTTCACACCAGCAGTAAAGAGATAATCCGACAAAGCATCGATAACCAATCGGTTTATTTCCTTAGGCATATTGATATTAAACGAACGAGTACCAGCCACCAGGTGTGCCAGACGGATACCACGCTTCTTGGTAACGATAGCCGCAGCCATAGTCGAGGCCAGGTCATCCACCACGATAACCACGTCGACAGCATGTTCATCCAAGAATGCGTCGAAACGTGCCATCACCTGACTGGTTATTTCATTCAGACTCGTTGAGTCTACACCTAGATAATATTGTGGGCGCGGCATCTGCAGGTCTTCAAACAGCGATGGTTCCAGGGTTGGATCGTTCTCACTACCAGCATATACCAACAGGCAAGTTGCCTCAGGATTCTTATTAATTGCTCTTACCAGGGGTGACACCTTAACGAAATTGGGGCGTGCACCCGCTATGATACATACAGTCTTTCCCATTTCTTTCTCTTTTTGAGTGCAAAGATAAAGAAAATCTTTCTATTTACCAAGAAAAAAGCCAAAAGGTTTGGATAAGTCACAAAATAGTTGTATCTTTGCACCAGAAACAGTGGGTCGTGCCTGATAGATCGGGATACTCTACATTAACAAAACAAATCGGGATCGTTTCCCTTGCCAATGGCGGGCCACGATTATCCTCCACGAGGAGAGCAGCAATGCCGGTGGATTACAACAGCAGGGAGCCCCCACATCGTGTGAAACAGGAGTTTTCACCAAATCATCGGCACGTACCCTTTTTTACATTAAACATTCTTGGCAAGCCAAGCGGCAAAGCCGAGCGAAAAATTAAACATTATATTTTAGGTATGTTTTCTGGAATCATCGAAGAATTTGCTACCGTTACAGCTATCCGCAAGGATCGCGAAAATATCGATTTCACATTGAAGTGTTCATTTGTCGACGAATTGAAGATCGACCAGAGTGTCGCTCACAACGGTGTATGCCTAACTGTCGTTTCTATCGAGAATGGCGAGTATACAGTTACCGCAATGAAGGAGACTCTCGACCGCACCAATCTTGGACTTCTGAAGGTTGGTGATAAGGTAAACGTAGAACGCTCGATGCTGATGAACGGCAGACTTGATGGTCATATTGTCCAGGGCCATGTCGACGAGACTGCCCGCTGTATTGCATTAGAAGATGCCAACGGTTCCACTTATTTCACCTTCGAGTATCCCGAAAACAGAGAGATGGCACTGAAGGGTTACTTCACTGTCGACAAGGGCAGTGTAACTGTCAACGGAGTTAGCCTCACGGTTTGTAATCCCACAGCCAACACCTTCCAGGTTGCTATCATCCCCTACACCTTCGAGCACACCAACTTCTGCGACATCCGCATAGGTTCAGTTGTCAACATCGAATTCGACATCCTGGGCAAGTACATCGCCCGTTTGCAGCAGATTTAACACAACCACATCACAATAGTTCTGATGGAGCGGAGATAAAAGTCTTCGCTCCATGTTGTATCAGGAAATCCCGATCACGAAATCCCCACAACACTGATATACAAGGTAAACCAGAATTAGCAGCTGTCTGTATATCCACATCACTATCGCCCACATACACTGCATCATCTTTACTTACCCCTAGTTTTCTTAATGCAGCATACACCGTATCTGGTGCCGGCTTTTTGCAGATGCCTTCAGCCTCATTCTCACCAATAGCCACCTCGATGGTATCAGGGAAGAAATGCTTGCATAGTTCCACAGTAGCCGCCATCATCTTATTGCTTACTACAGCCAACCTGCAGCCGCGGGCCTTCAATTCGGCCAATGTTTCCATAATCGCCGGATATGGTTTAGTGGTATCTAGCGAGTGATGCATATAGTGCTCACGAAATGTAGCGAATGTAGCCTCGAAATCAGGATTAGCTTCACCTTCAGGAATGGCACGTTCCATCAGTTTTCGTACGCCATTACCTACAAATCGTCGCACATCATCTATCGAATGTTCCGGCATCCCGTGAGTGCGAAGTGCATAATTGCACGATGCCGCTAAATCTGTAAGTGTATCTAGTAATGTTCCGTCAAGGTCAAATATATAAGTGTTATACATTAAATATTAAACATTAAATATTAAACATTAAACATTAGCGTTTTGAACGCTGAATCATTGTTTTCACCTTATTATTATATTTATCAGCCTTCAACAAGTCCTCTATCGCGATATGCATACGATATTTCCATCGGTTATATGGGTCGCTAGGCACATTTATGCGCTCTTCGCGAGCATTCTTACTTCTGAGTTCACCATCCATCGCCAACCAATCCTGTATAGACAACATACATAGCATCGACGGACAATACAGATGGCGTGCAATAATCTCCTCTGCCAGATGTGCAGGCAAATGCTCAGGAGCCCTACCCTGTTTTTGCAGCATCGATACATAATAGCGCTGTGTACGCTCCGGACTCTCGTTCCACCACATACGCAAAGTCGACATATCGTGAGTAGATATCGTAGCTACCGAACGATAAGGATTACCTTCAAGATGAGCAAACTCAAAGCCGCTCTGCTTTGGCATCGACTGAATTTCGAGTGTGAGTATTCGCAGTTGGTCAAGCACATGAGCAACGCAGTCAGGCAACATCCCAAGATCCTCTCCGCAGCACAGCATATTGGTCGCGCCAAACACATTGGTTAGTTTACGTATAGCCTCAGCCCCCCAGAAGAAGTTATGTCGCTGATAATAATAGTTGTTATATAACCGCATAAACGCATCCTTCTCCTCGGCAGTAAGCGCATCAAACACTGGTTCGCCAATCACTCCGATACGTGGATGATACATATCCGGCTGATTAGGATCAGCCAGGAACAGCACACCACTTATCAGTCGATACAATCCATCGCGAATCCAGATACTATTCTCATCGTTACGTCCTTCAAAGTATTTCTGAACCTTTCTCTGAGTATCGTATTCCGGCTTAATATCATACAGCCCGTAGCTACGATGAATCAGGAAGTTTTCACGCACATAAGGAGCATGCATACCGAATAGTTTATCTAGCACACGGTCATTGACAAACGGACGAGTAAACAGTTCCTTTCTGAAAGGCAACCCGAAGTACTCTATCTCACCGATAGTCATTGGCAACGACGGAGAGAAATGTCCTAACAGTCCGAATACAGCATCGCTTGGAATCTCCCAAATACGGAAGAATCCCAGTATATGATCTATTCGGATTGCATCAAAATACTGCTCCATCCACTTAAGGCGCTTATGGAACCAGTCCACCAGTCCATCTTCCCAATGGTACGTTGGGAATCCCCAGTTCTGTCCGTTCCGTGAGAATCCATCAGGCGGAGCACCTGTTTGTGCATCAAGATGGAAGAATCCCGGATGGGTAGCAGTTTCCACACTATTGCCATTCACGCCTATGGGCACATCTCCCTTGATAAACACGCCTTTTGAACGAGCGTAATCAGTAGCCGACTTCAACTGCAGATGAAGATTATACTGGATATAACCTATCAGATCTGCAGGAACTCCCAGCCATTTGGCATAGGGGTCCAACCATTCCTTATTATTATCATACCATTGCTTAAACTCCTCTGAATCCAGAGTTTGCCGTCCTCGTTCCGCAAATGCCTCATCGATATAGGCCCGTTTCACTCGGTCCACAGCCTCATAATCACTGTATCCCAGAGCATTCAGTTCCTGACGCTGACGATTATATGCGGTCATCTTTGCCTTACTCTTCAGCGCGCCCAGAGCCTCCAGATCCATGTAATGCGGATGTAGGGCAAATGCTGATACTATATTATAAGGATACGAATCGCTCCAGTTACCGGTGCAGGTGGTATCATTCACGGGCAGCAGTTGTATGGTCTTCATTCCCGTTGCCACACACCAGTCTACCAGTCTACGCAAATCACCAAAGTCACCCACACCATAAGAGTGTTGACTTCTCAGTGAGAACACAGGGACCACCACACCAGCAGCCCGCCATATCTGCTCTTTTACCCTCAGACTCTCACCGTATGCCACAAGTACCGTTCCATCCGGAACCATTGACACATCGGCAGGCAGCAGTCCTTCTGTAGTACGATTATCCCCCTCTTCCCAGGCCACAAGAGCATGGGTATCATCGTCAACTATCACATATTTATATTCTAATGGCAGTAGCACGGATTCAACATTCACCGAGAGCAGCCATTCAAAGCGTCCGATATTCTCCATCAGCAGATAGCGTGCCGTGTTCCAACTGCCCAAAGCTGGGTGCGAACCAATGATTGCTACCGACTGTCCCTTCCTCAACTGGGGTGCAGACACACGAAACAACACCGTCTTTCGATACAATGGTACACGCAGAGGCACCACCTCCGCCGACTCAGCAAATCCCATTGTTGTAAGATAAGCCTTGCTATATAGATGATATTGCAACGGCACATCGCGCCACTGGTCAGCCATCACATAGTTCTTCGACGAGTCGAAATAATACGTACGCGGAATAGCATCCCACTCCTTTCTCAGCACATTTCCGTCAGCATCCTCCACCTGATAATAGTACGAAAAAGATGATATAGGGTGTTTTCGTGATTCAAGCACGGTTGTCTCCAATTGCCACTCTATTCCATCGGTAGTCACCATCAGCATCCTTTCAGACTTTACCGTCCCGTCATTGCTGCGATAAATGATCACCACATAGAGGTTTTGCCCCCATTGAGTGCCATATTGTATAGTAAACTTGAGTTTCATAAGCTATATTTTAGGGCAAAGATACAAAAAAATTATAAATTAGCGATAAGAGTGAAGAGATTTTTGTAACTTTGCAGCGTTTTTTCAAGATTATGAAGATGAATTGGATTAAAAAGTGGCGCTATCTGGTTCCCATTATCGTCTGTGTTCTGGGAATCATGGCCATCGGATATTACTATTTTGTGGGGTGCTTCTCAAAGCTCGACACCACCGGATACGTGTATATCGACGACAACGACAATCTCGATTCTGTGTTTGTTAAGTTAGAGCCGATAGCATCTGACCATGGACTTATGGCATTCAAGATGATGTCGCGCCATGGAGGATATTGCGACAACATCCGCACCGGACGCTATGCCATATCTCCCGACCAGAGCACTATCCGTGTGTTCCGCAATCTCAAGAATGGTCATCAGGATCCCGTACGCCTCACCATTCCCGAGTGTCGCACCATGGATCGTCTTGCAGGCTTCCTGTCTAAGAAGCTTATGATGGACAGCGTAGCAGTTTCCATTCTGTTCAGCGATTCTTCGTTCTGCGCTCAGCAGGGTTACGACACAGCCACCATCGCCTGTCTGTTCATTCCCAACACCTACGAGGTATATTGGAACATCTCGATAGAGAATTTGATGAAGCGCATGAAGAAGGAGAACGAAAACTTCTGGAATACCCAGCGCAACATCAAGGCCGAGTCACTTGGTCTTACCAAGGAACAAGTTTGCACGATTGCAAGCATCATCGACGAGGAGACAGCAAACAATGCTGAGAAGCCAATGATTGCAGGCATGTACATCAACCGCCTCAACGCTGGCATGCCACTTCAGGCCGATCCAACCATCAAATTCGCCCTGAAGGATTTTGCGCTCAAGCGCATCTATCATAACATGCTGCAGTTCAACAGTCCCTATAATACCTATAAGAATACAGGATTACCCCCGGGACCAATTAAAATTGCATCAGTAGCAGGTATCGACGCCGTACTCAATCGCACAGCCCACGATTATCTGTATATGTGTGCCAAAGAGGACTTCTCTGGCACCCACAACTTTGCCAAGACCTATCAGGAGCACCTGAAGAATGCGGCGAAATATTCAAAAGCATTAAACGAAAGAGGAATAAAATAACACAAGATATGGAAGAGATTATTAAGAACGAAAGCGAGGAGAAAAAGAGCGTTAGCTTCATTGAGCAGAAGGTAATCAATGATCTGGCCGAAGGTAAGAACGGTGGCAGAATGCAGACCCGTTTCCCACCAGAGCCTAATGGCTACCTGCACATCGGACACGCCAAGGCTATTGCCATCGATTTCGGACTGGCAAAGAAGTATGGCGGTCAGTGCAACCTGCGTTTCGACGATACAAACCCCATCAAGGAGGATACAGAATACATCGAGAGCATCGAGAACGACATCAAGTGGTTGGGCTTTAAGTGGGCCAACGTCTACTATGCCAGCGACTATTTCCAGGAGCTCTGGGACTTTGCCGTATGGCTCATCAAGCAGGGACGCGCTTATGTCGACGAACAGAGCGCCGAGGTTATTGCCCAGCAGAAGGGTACCACCACCAGCCCAGGTACCAACAGCCCATACCGCGATCGTCCCGTTGAGGAAAGCCTCAAGCTGTTCGAGTTCATGAATAGCGGTAAGTGCGAACCAGGCACACTCGTATTGCGTGCCAAGATCGACATGGCTCACCCCAACATGCTGTTCCGCGACCCACTCATCTATCGTGTACTCAACATCCCCCACATC
>Ga0247610_10002537_pt1 | contig 20933 bp, 14 predicted proteins | sample 174DNAGHGhighgp2_FD_193483 | JGI IMG/M metagenome (GOLD analysis project Ga0247610, IMG submission 193483) | Sheep rumen microbial communities from Palmerston North, Manawatu-Wanganui, New Zealand - 1742 DNA GHGhigh gp2 | ecosystem: Host-associated > Mammals > Digestive system > Stomach > Rumen...
GTGCCAATTTTTGCTATCGCCCCTTACTAAAAATGGCACGATTTATTAATATAAAATATTGATTTTACTATATTATTGATTAAAATAGCAGAGGGCGAATAAAAAAAGAAAACCTCTTGGATGTGCCAAAAGGTTTTCTCTATTTGTAATCGTAAGTTATTGATTTTACGATATTTTATGGTCGGAACGGGTGGATTTGAACCACTGGCCTCTGCGACCCGAACGCAGCGTTCTACCAGGCTGAACTACGTTCCGATTTTCTGTTGCTCAATATATCTACACAAAAAAAATTTAGATTACAAGCTTTTTTTTTGTATTTGATGAAAAAAAGTTTGTTGTGTTGCCTTGAGGGGCTTATGTTTTCTTAAATTGAGTTAAAACCAATGAGGTGGAAAGGTTGAGTTTAATTTGAAGATCCCTGACCTCGGCACGATGTGCCTCGGGGGATGACGGGGATTTGTCACCCCCACCTTACTTGCTCCGTAAGGCTCGCGTTTCACGCTTGCCAACTACGCTTCGGGTGTTTTAGTTGTCCCCCTCTCTGTCGCTTTCAGCGACATCTCCCCCGTCAAGGGGGAGAAGTAGCTTTCGGTAAAAACTGTCCACCGGACAGTTTTTATCCTGCGAGCCCCGTCAAGGGGAAGGAGACTAAAGGGGAAGTCTCCGTGAGTATTGGAGAGAGATAGGGCTTGAAGTGGTGGGTAGTTTTCACCCTCTCTGTCACATTCTGTGACATCTCCCCCGTCAAGGGGGAGAAGTAGCTTTCGGTAAAAAACGTTTTTTATACCTCATAGCCCCCGTCTCGCTATGATGATGGGGAGAAACAAATATAACATTGTTGTCACCCCCGCCTTAATCCTCCCCCCTCAAGGGGGAGGAGACTTTAAGAGGCAAGCCTCCGTTGGTGTGGGGAGGAGACTATTAGAGCGATAACCTCACGTGGGGAGGAGACTAAAGGGGAAGTCTCCGTGAGTATTGGAGAGAGATAGGGCTTGAAGCGGTGGGTAGTTGTCACCCTCTCTGTCACATTCTGTGACATTCTTGCTCCGTAAGGCTCGCGTTTTACGCTTGCCAACTACGCTTTGGGTGTTTTAGTTTTCACCCTCTCTGTCACATTCTGTGACATCTCCCCCGTCAAGGGGGAGAAGTAGCTTTCGGTAAAAACTGTCCACCGGACAGTTTTTATCCTGCGAGCCCCGTCAAGGGGGAGGAGACTAAAGGGGAAGTCTCCGTCAAGGGGGGAATATTTTAGCAGATATATGTAAAACTTGGGGTTAGCGTCCGGTATCTAAGGCTAAGTCAGTTGTTGGCATTTTGTTGGTTTGTGCGTTTTTCGTCTCGGATTTGGGAGCCGCGTATTCGGTTAAATCATATTTGTTATCAAAAATAGTTGCGACTATTTTATCATCCGTTCGTTCTATATTTAATGCGCCGGAGGTGATTTGGGGGTTATGTTTGAGCATAATCTCTTCTAATTTTTTATCATAAGATTCTATTGAAGATGAGGCGGTTTGCACGGTTTGGGCGATATGTGCCATTTTTTCCGCTTCAGTCTTTTTACCGATGGACTCAAGATATTGATTGATTTCCTGATATTCCTGATAGCTTGGAACAAAAACAGTTTTTTCGTTGGTGGTGTCTTTCTTGTTATGGTCGGCAATCAATTGACGGGCGTTTTCGGTGGTATAGGTATCAATCAGATCTTTGCAATCGGTTAAATCTATTTGTCGGTTGTCAATATTGATGTTTGAGAGCATCGCCGCAGATACTTTTTTGTAGGTTTCTTCTTCGTTTTTCAATACTTCCATTTGTTTTGAAAAAGAACAGTTATTGAAAATGTTATTGCCAACATGCATCATTTGCTTGTTTTGTGTGGTGTAGCATGAGCCACGGTCTTCATCCCAATATTTCATAGCGGCGCTGACTAAGGCGCGTTTGGTTTGGGGATTGTTTATATCCGAACCGTATTTTTTTACGGTTTCTCTGAAATCAGGGTAAATATCAAGCAAACTGTCTAACGGTTTTTCGCTACCGTCATCATATTTTATGGTGGTTTCGCCTTTTTGTTTGCGGTTGTTATATTCTTTTGCCATGGTTAAATATTCGGTGCAAAGAGAAAGTTTTTCGGTTAAAACATCACCTTTGATGGCATTGGTCGGGGTGTAAGATAATTGTCCGAGACCATCATACGCATTGTTGTGCATGTGGTTGAGTTCATGGTAAATCAAACATTTTAACGCAACTTCGTTTCCTTGTGCGGCTTCAGCCAGTGGTTTATACGAAGAATCTTTATTTGTGGCGATGATTTCTTTGTTAACAAAAATTTTTGATTCTTTATCGCTATAAGCTAAAGGGGTAGTGTAGCCAGTTTTGGGGATTTTAAGATCTGAGGGAATCTTTACTTTATATTCGGGATCTGCTCTTTGTTTTAGTCCTTCTTGTATCATAAATTGGTTATATTTCTCAACGGCTTGTTTGCTTTCATAAATAATGTCTTCGTTTTTTAATTGCCAATTTGTCGGCGTGCGAACTTGACTGGTGTTTAAATATGCGGTTTTTTCTGTGAGTTCAGCAAGTTTTTTCTTATTTTCCAACTGGTCGGCATGAGGAAGTGTGGTATCTGCGGCGGCAGAGCGTATGGTGTATGTGTCTGTCAGCCCTTTGCTCCAGTTGCCAAAGCTGAATCCTTCTTTGGCGGGGTCGGCATAGCGTTCACCCCAAATGTCTCTTGCTTTTAAGTATTCTTGATTCCGTTTTGCGGTTTTTTCGGCAATGCGTTGTTCCAGAGTTTGTTGTTTTTGCTCTATGATTGCTTTATCCATGTTGGATAATTCTATTTCGGGTAAATAACCGTTTTTTTCGGCATCGGCAAGAATTTGTTGCGCTTTTGCGGACTGCGCTTTGATGGTTTCGGTTGTGTTTTGTCTTTCATCCGGAGTCATTGCCCTAAATCCCTTAATCTGCTAATCTGCAAAATTTTATCTTATCACCCTTAATTATAACACAGAAAAAAGAGTTCTGCAAGATTTTTTGAAATTGATTGACGGGGTTTCGGGGAGGTGTTATGTGTAAGAAAAACGGAGGATTGTATGTTAATCTTAGGGGCGCATTTATCTAGTTCTAACGGTTTTCTTCAGATGGGGAAAACCGCACTTCAAATCGGGGCAAATACATTTCAATTCTTTTTGCGTAATCCGCGCGGCGGGGCGGCAAAAGATATTGATGCTAAAGATGTTGAGGCATTTTTAAAATTGGCTAAAGAGCATGAGTTTGGTCAAATTTTGGCGCATGCACCTTATACCTTAAATCCTTGTTCTAAAGACTTGAAAACACGCGAATTTGCGCGGGAAGTGTTTGCCGATGATTTGAAACGGATGGAATATGTGCCGGGGAATCTCTATAACTTTCACCCCGGTTCGCATGTGGGGCAAGGCGTTGAGGTGGCAATCTCTCAGATTGTTGAAGTGTTAGATGAAGTGATGCCGGAAGCCAAACACACGACCGTTCTCTTGGAAACCATGTCGGGCAAGGGCAGTGAGGTGGGCTCTAAATTTGAGGAATTGGCTGAGATTATTTCGCGCGCCAAAAACAACGCGCCGGAGCAGTTGGGCGTTTGTTTGGATACGTGTCATGTGTATTCTGCGGGATATGACATCGTGGGGCGGCTTGATGATGTGCTGGACAAGTTTGATAAAGTTATCGGCTTAAATCGTTTGCATGCTATTCACCTAAACGACAGTATGACCGAATTTAACTCGCATAAAGACAGGCATGAGCGAATCGGGTTTGGCACTCTTGGGCAAGAGGGGATTATCCGGTTTATCAACCATCCGAAACTCAAAGGCATACCGATTAACTTGGAGACGCCTAATGAGCCGGAAGGGTATAAAAATGAGATTATGATGTTACGCGAGGCGTATCATCCGGCGGGTTAAATTTTCTTGACATTTAAAAAATCAGTGATAGTGTGCGTTTCACAAAATGATTCTTATGTCAATGCTACAATTAGACTTTCGAGGTCAGTCCTTCTCCTTTAACGCTGACCCTCTATATATTTTCCTAATGTGTTATTAAGCTTGTGTCCGTTCAAATGAGCCGATGCTTGCTGAAAAATGTGGCCTTTTTTTAGGGTGTATGTGTTGAAGACCGTGCCTGAGACTTTTGATAAAGTTTCCGCACGGTCTTCTTTTTTTTAAGAATAGTCGCCTCGCAATGATGTCGGAAGGAGAAGATAAAGAAGAAAGTTTAGTTGTTAAAAAACCAGTAGTTTCTTTTGCGTTCTTCTTCAAAAGCTGAGGCGACGCATTGCAGACGCAACATATATAACTCTTGATTTTTTGGGGTGAAATTCAACGGATAGGGGTTATCAACCAAGTATTGAATATCGTCTATCACTTCAACTTCTTCCGGTAAAAAACGACGGCAAAAAGCATAGCGCGCCGCCTCTATTACCCGTGTGTCATAACCGATGATTTCCAATAATTCTTTTTCGTCATCCGACTTAATCCGCATGCTCTTATGATACCAAAACAGGACATCGTGATTATATAATTTACGCCACGGAAAACCGGCTCCGGGGTCCGGTTTGCGCGTAGGGGCTATGTCGGAATGACCTAAGATGTTTTCACGCCGGATTTTATATTTTTTGATGAGATAGGCAATCAATATGCAAACTTTGGTGATAGATGCGGTGGTGTAGCTTTTGTGTCTTTGCCCCATGTCTAATGACTGTATTTCTATGCCGATTGAAGAGCCATTTAGCGATATGCCCTCACTTCCTTTCCATCGGCTTAATCCGGCGTGATATGCGACTTTATCTTCCGGCACTACGGCGGTCACTTTGCCTTTGAGGTCTATAATGTAGTGTACGCTCAGCTTGTTTTTATCCAAAATTTCCAATTGCTGTTCGGGGTTTCTCTTTGAACAGTGGATTATGATGTATTTTATCGGCTCTGTCCTGTCACGAAAGTGGGGCAGAGGGTGTTCAAAGTCAATTTTAAAAGGGCGGTTTATCATGCTGGTTTCCTTTCCTTAAGGATAATTTACCCGTTAAGGCTTAAAAAATGCTTTACAAACTTAAGATTAGCGGTTATTTCATTTTATATCATTTTTTGGAGAATACAATGCGTGCGGAATTTTATAATCTCTTAAACGAAATCAAAGAAAGTGCCGAGATTTTCAGGAGGTATCTTTGACTATGATAATGCAAAACTCAGACAAGAGGAACTTTCTGTTTTAACCTCTGATGCCAAACTTTGGGATAATCAAGAAAAAGCCTTAAAACTCACGGCAGAAAAAAATACGTTAGATGCCAATATCGCTTATTATGAAGATTTGGTGGCTTCAATTACCAATTCGGAAGAAATGGTGGAGCTGGCCGAGGCGGAAAATGATGAGGCAATGCTTCAGGATTTGTATCATCATTTGGAGAGCTTAAAACAAGAGGCTAAAGAGCGCGAACTCTTAACCCTCCTTTCGGGCGAATATGATAAAAATGATGCCTATTTGGAAGTGCATGCCGGTTCGGGCGGCACAGAGGCGCAAGACTGGGCGGAGATGTTGCTTCGGATGTATTCGCGTTGGGCAGAAAAGCATAAATATAAGCTCACTTACGTGGAAGAGACCGAGGGCGAAGTTGCCGGTATTAAATCGGTGACAGTAAAAATCTCCGGTGTTAATGCCTATGGCTGGCTTAAAGGCGAAAGCGGCGTGCATCGTTTGGTGCGTATTTCTCCTTTTGACAGCAACGCGCGTCGGCATACGAGTTTTGCTTCCGTTTCGGTTTATCCGGTGGTTGATGATACCATTAACATTGAGATAAATCCGGCTGATATTAAAATGGATACGTATCGCTCGTCAGGCGCCGGCGGACAACACATTAACAAGACCGAATCGGCGGTGCGCCTTACCCACATTCCGACCGGTGTGGTCGTTTCTTGTCAGACGGAGCGTTCGCAATTTGCTAACCGCGACCAAGCGATAAATATGTTAAAAGCAAAACTCTATGAGATTGAACAGCGCAAAAAAGATGCTGCCGCCGAGCAAAAATGGGAAGAGCAGGGTGATAACGGTTGGGGCTATCAAATCCGTTCTTACGTTTTACAGCCCTATAAGATGATTAAAGATCTCCGCACCGGTGCCGAGACTTCTGATGACAAGGGGGTGTTGGACGGGGATATTGACCTATTCCTCTCCGCCTATTTATCTTTTAAGGGGTAAATTTTGGCTCCTAGAGCGGTCTTTGCGGGTCAAACAAAATTCATGTAGTTTTATCTACACTAAAATTTTGTTTGCCCTTAAGCCCATCTCTATTAGCTTAAAATTTCCCGCCTTAAAAAACGTCGGGACTTGAATCAGAAATTTTGCAAAATTGCCTGAGATGTGCCGAAGCGCGAGGCTGAAATTTTGCCGGATTGTTTGAATTTTCCGCCTTAAAAAAACGTCGGAACTTGGGTGACGTGCTGAGTTGTTGCTTGTAAAGTTATCCATAAGCGAGCGTGCCCTCTTTAGCACGGGCGAGCTTGTGGGGAACTTTTATAAATCTAAGCTGATGTTTTCAACAAAATAATTTTTGTTTATAACCTTGTTTTTGGCGTGGAAATTTGGGGTTTTGCGGTTAAACTCTTATGTGATGTAATGTTTTTTATGAGGCGGTTGTGATGCTTTGGCAAAAATTCGGATTTATCGCATTGTTGTTAGCGGGGGTTTCCGCGTGTAATTCTTCTTATGATTTGGAAGATGTTTATTATGACGGGGATAATGTCGCAATGTGTGAAAACGGCGAGTGCAGTGACTATTTTGCCGTGCCGATGATTGAAGAGGACGGCTCCCAAGAGACACTTTATGTGGCAAAAAATACTAAGCCTGTTGCGCAAAAGCAAGTAACTAATGACGGTGCGCTCTCCGGTGATAATCTGCCGCTGTTTAATGCCGCCGGTGTGCGCTATTGTCCGCCGAAAATGAGATGTTCGGGCGATTTGTTGCCACCGCAACCTTGTGCGCAACCGATGCCTAAATATTATGACAATATTTCTTCGGATGCCGAGGCAGACGCGGTGGTGCTGATTCATCCGTTTACGCGCACCAAAGTGCTTTGTTATGACCAATTGCCGGTCGGCACAGCCGCTGATTGCGCCAATATATTCCGTGCCGACGGGTATGTGCTTGTTACCGATATTCCGCAGTTGCCGGCAAAGTATGACCTCTTAAAAGAGGGGACGTATCCCGGACGTAGATGGCGCGGGGGTGGTGAGGTCGTTCCTCGGTGGTAGTGGGGCTCGTATAGCACCAAATGGAGGCCTGTCCGCAAATGCTCACGTACCTCTTTGTACGCTCCGCTTTGCGGCAGGACATTTGACGATAGCACCGCACTTTATCCCACCCATGGCTAAATTGGTTTTATAGGGGCTCGTATAGCACCAATCAAATCGCCGTGAGAAAGCCACTCATCGGTGCGTCACGTAGGTCTAACTACGCTCGTGCGTGCTCTATGGGCTCACGACGATAGCATTGGCACTATCCAAGCCCATGGCTAAATTGGTTTTATAGGGGGCATTTTCTCAAGCCCATTGCTAAATTGGTTTTTAAGTGGTTTTTCATTTTAAATGCTTTTTTTATGTCACCCTCTCTGACGGCTCCGCCGCCATCTCCCCCGTCAAGGGGGAGATAGTAATTGATACCGAATGAGCGATGAAGGTTAAAAGTTATCCATAAGCGAGCGTGCCCTCTCTAGCACGGGCGAGCTTGTGGGGAACTTTTTTGTGATGTAATTCGGCGCGCATAAAAAATGACAAGATGCAATCTTGTCATTTTTGTTTGAATTGATGTTTTAGTGTCGCGCAAAAATTTTTTGTTTTGCAAAAAATTTTATTGTGTATGGCGCGACACGGGAGCGCTGACGCGTTTTCACCCTCTCTGTCAACCTTCGTTGACATCTCCCCCGTCAAGGGGGAGATAGGGCTTACGCCCGTTAGGCGGCGGCAGAGCCTTTTAATGCGTTCAAGCGTTCGTTAATTGAGGTAAGCATGGTCTCGTAACTCTTTTGCTTTTCCTTAACCTCGGCCACCTTATCCGCCGGCGCCTTTGCCACAAACTGCTCGTTTGCCAGTTGCGCTTTGGTTCTTGCAATCAAGCCCTCATACTTTTCTTTCTCGGCACTCAATCGCTCAATCTCAGCTTTGATATCAACCAAATCTTCAAACGGAATATACACCGCGGCATCCATATTCTCAATGTTTATCGCATTTAACGGAATACCGGCCTTGCTATCTCTAACCTCAACCGACTTAGCAAAGCCTAACTTCATGAAAATCGGCTCGGCGGCTTTCAAAAATTCGCCTTTGTCTTTGGTTACAAATATCAAATTGGTCTTTCTTGACGGTTGGATATTCATATTGGCACGGACGTTCCGGATACTGGTGATGAAGTATTGCATTAACTCAATATTCTCATAATCCGCTTTGTAGTCCAAATCTTCTGCTTTCGGCCATTCGGCAACAATTAACGGTTTACTGTTCGGCTCTAAACGCTCGTATAATTCTTCGGTGACAAACGGCAAGAACGGGTGCATTAACTTCAAAATTACGCTTAAACCGTAATGCAATACATAAGCGGCTTCGGCTCTTGTCTTGCAATTTTCGTCATATAACCTCGGTTTAACCATCTCAATATACCAACTGCAATAGTCGTTCCAGAAGAAATCATATAACTTTTGCAGGGCATCACCGAACTCAAATGTTTCAAGCTCTGCGGTGACATCTTTGATGGTTTGGTTTAGCTTTACCAATAACCACTTGTCTTCCGGTTGTAAGTTGGCTTTGTTATAAGCACTCCGGTCTATCCCCTCAATGCCGTTTAACACAAACTTGGCGGAGTTCCACAGTTTGTTGATAAAGGCTTTGGCGATGTCTAAGCGCTCCATGGAATAACGGATATCTGTTTCCAAAGACAAGCCTTGAACAAGCGAGAACCTTAATGCGTCGGCACCATAATCGCGGATGACATCTAACGGGTCAATACCGTTATTTAAGCTCTTTGACATCTTGCGACCTTGAGCGTCACGGATAAGTCCGTGAAGAACAACTTTACTAAACGGTATTTTGCCGGTTTGGTGCAGGGCTGAGAAAATCATCCTTGCTACCCAGAAGAACAAAATATCGTTACCGGTAATCAATGTTGATGTCGGATAAAAGAATTTGTAGTCCTCTGTCTCTTCAGGCCAGCCTAAGGTTGAGAAAGGCCAAAGCGCAGAAGAAAACCAAGTATCCAACGTATCTTCGTCTTGAATCCAGTTGGTGCAACCGCAGCTGCAAGCGTGTGTCGGCTTTTCTGCGGCAACTTCTATCTTGCCGCACTTTTCGCAGTAATATGCCGGAATCCGGTGTCCCCACCATAACTGGCGCGAAATACACCAATCTTGAATGTTCTCCATCCAGTGGAAATAGGTCTTTTCATAGCGTTCCGGATAAAGGGTAATGTCTTTGTTTTTTACTGCCTCTATGGCCGGTTTTGCCAAAGGTTCCATTTTAACAAACCATTGCTTTGATACCATCGGCTCAACCGTGTGGTGGCAACGATAGCACTTGCCGACGTTGTGGGTATAAGGTTCAATCTTAACCAAAACGCCTAATTCCTGCAACTCGTCAACAATGAGCTTTCGGGCGGTTAAAATATCCATACCTTTGTATTTGGCAACAAGGTCTGTCATCAAACCGTCTTCATCAATCACTTTAAGTATCTCAAGCCCGTGTTTTTTACCGGCGTTAAAGTCGTTAAAATCATGCGCCGGTGTTATCTTCACGCAACCGGTTCCGAACTCTGTTTCCACAAACGGGTCGGCAATAACTTCTATTTCACGATTAACAATCGGCACCACAACTTTTTTGCCGATGTATTTGGCAAAGCGCTCATCTGACGGGTTAACCGCAACACCGGTATCGCCCAACATGGTTTCCGGACGCGTGGTGGCAACGTCTAAATAAAACGATTTATCAGGTGCCCAATAGCGGATATACCACAATGATGACGGCTCTTCCTCATATTCTACCTCAATATCAGACAAGGTGGAGTGGCAGAACGGACACCAGTTAACCAATCTTTCGCCTTTATAAATTAAGCCTTCGTTGTATAAATCAATAAATACTTTTTGCACGACTTTGCTCAAGCCCTCATCAAGGGTGAAGCGTTCTCTCGTCCAGTCGCAGGAGCAACCGAGTTTCTTTAACTGGCGGATAATTGTCCCGCCGTATTCCTCTTTCCACTCCCATGCGCGTTTTAAAAATCCTTCACGGCCTAAGATATCTTTGCTTAAGCCTTCCTTTTTTATCATGTCAACAACTTTGGCTTCGGTGGCGATACTGGCGTGATCGGTGCCGGGGAGCCAAAGCGTTTCATAGCCTTGCATTCTTTTCATTCTTATCACGACATCCTGAAGCGTATTGACAAGGGCGTGTCCTAAGTGGAGCTTGCCGGTGATGTTTGGTGGCGGAATCATAATGGTATACGGGTCTTTGCCGGTGTTGACGTGAGGTGTGAAGTAACCGCCGTCATTCCATATTTGATACCACTTCTTTTCTGCCTCTTCAGGGTTAAAATATTTATCTAATTCTGTCGTGTTCATTATTTTGCCTCAAGTATTAAATTTACAACGAGGGATAGTTTAGCAAATATCTGTATTTAAAGTCAAACGGTTTTTATGAGAAAAAAAGAGGACGGCAGGGATTTAATTGAATATCCCTGACCTAGGCACAATGTGCCTCGTGGAATGACGGTTTATGTCACCCCCACCTTAATTCTCCCTCTTCAAGGAGGAGGTGATTTAAAAGTTATCCATAAGCGAGCGTGCATTCTTAGGCACGAGCGAGCTTGTGGGGAACTTTTGTAAGGGAATATAAAATAGCGGTGCGCATAAATTTTAAGGACAGGATAAACCCTATCCTTAAAATTTATTTTTACTTTGCGCACCGAGCGACTAAAGTCGCTGCTCATGCCGCGAGGCACCGCTACGCGCGGGGCGGGGTGCTAAGCACCCGTTAAAAAAATAGTGGATTTTTTATTTCTTTCGTGCTAGCGTAGCTCTGCTTTGAATGTAGGAGTGCCTAATGTCTTATCTTGATAGTATCAATTCGCCCGAAGATATTAAAAAGTTAAACCTTAATGAGCTTGAAACCGTTGCAGATGAAATTCGTGCGGCAATCTTGAACCGTGTCTCTCGTATCGGCGGTCATCTCGGCTCTAATTTGGGGGCAGTGGAACTTACTCTGGCACTTCATTATGTCTTTGATGCACCAAATGATAAAATTATTTTTGATGTGTCACATCAATCCTATGCGCATAAAATTTTGACCGGACGAAAAAACGGGTTTTTAGAAGAAGAAAATTATCAAAAAGTTACCGGATTTTATAATCCTTCAGAAAGTCCTTATGATACATTTTATCTGGGGCATACCTCCACTTCCGTAAGCCTTGCCGCGGGACTTGCCAAAGCACGTGATTTGAATAAAGAAAAGCATAATGTGATTGCTCTTATCGGTGATGGGGCGCTCTCGGGCGGTGAAGCGTTTGAAGGGCTTAATTTTGCCGCTTCCGAGCTTAAGAGCAATCTTATCATTGTTGTCAATGATAACGGTATGTCGATTGCCGAAAATCACGGTGGTTTGTATCAAAACTTAAAACTGTTGCGAGAGACAAACGGAACTGCGTTAAATAACTTTTTTAAGACGCTCGGTTTTTCTTATCGCTATGTGTCCGGCGGACATGATATTAAAGCACTCATAAAGGCGTTTAATGAAGTAAAAAATTATCCTGCACCGATTGTCCTACATGTTTGCACTCAAAAGGGGAAAGGCTATCGGCTCGCTGAAGAAAACAAAGAGGTGTGGCATAAGCATTTGCCGTTTGATATTAAAAGCGGGGAAACAAGCGCGGTTGATAACAGAGATTACTATAACCATATAACGTTTGAGTATTTAGATAAAAAGATAAAACAGGGCGATCATATCGCGGTGATAACTGCCGGAATGCCTCATTCGTTCGGGTTTAAGCCGGAACAACGGCAGGCTTGGGGTAAGCATTATATTGATGTGGGAATTGCCGAAGAACACGCTGTCTCACTTGCCTCGGCCATAGCAAAGAGCGGCAGTCGTGCGGTTTTTTGTGTGGGAAGCACTTTTATTCAGCGCACCTATGACCAGTTGCTTGAAGATTTGGCATTAAACAAAAGTCCGGCGGTGATTTTGGTGTATGGCGGCGGCATTGCGGATATTGATGTGACTCATTCGGGCATATTTGATATGGCAATGATGGGAAATATTCCGAATCTTTGTTATTTTGCACCGGCATTTTATGAAGAATATACGGCACTCCTTGATTGGGCGTTAAGCCAAAGTGAACAGCCGGTCGTTATCCGTGTGCCGAAGGGGGAGCCTGTGCACTATCAAGGGATATATCAGTTGCCGAAATTGGGCAAAAGCGACATCATCAGCAAAGGGTTTAAGGTGGCGATTATGACTGACGGCAACAGCTATCGGTTAGGGAAGAATGTTTGCGAAGAATTGAAATCGCGCGGTATAACCCCGACACATATCAACGCACATTATATGAGCAAGGTTGATGAGTCATTATTGAATACTTTGGCGCCAACGCATGAACTCGTGGTGACGATTGAAGACGGCGTATTAGACGGCGGTTATGGCGAGAAAGTGGCGCGGTTTTTGGGTGCAACCGAGATGAAAGTGATGTGTTTCGGGGCGGATAAGGCGTTTATCAACCGTGTGCCGATGGAGATGCTTGCGGCGCGTTACGGCTTGAATGCCGATATGATTGTTCAGAGGGTGCTAAAATGTTTGCCTTCAGAATTTGGCTCAGCTTTTAGGTGTTTGGGGGCGTGCTAAATCATAGTCATATCGCCGTGAGGAGGCCACTCATCGGCGCGTCACGTAGGTCTAACTACGCTCGTGCGCCTCGGTGGGCTCACGACGATAGCACCATAATTTATCCCACCCATTGCTAAATTAATAAAAAAAAGCAGTCAATCTGACTGCCCTTTTTTTGATAACGGAATGTCGCATACATAGCGGATTTTGTGTTGCAAATCCACCTTTTGCCCATAGTAACCGCCTCTGCCGTCAATGTAATTTCCCTTAAAGGCGTCTCCGCCCATTTTTTTGAAAATCTCGTTGATTTCCGACAATACCGGACGGATATGTGCGTCATCTCCTGCCTCTTTGACGCGCCATGATACCTCTTTATATGGCAAAAGTTTGTTTTTGGCATACTTTTGGGCCGTGTTGAGCGGTATGGCGGCTGTTTCATCGGTGTAGTACACGACAATCTCATACGGCTCGTTTTGGTGCGTGTATGGAATAACCACACCCACCGGACTGACACCGGCTTCATTGCGTAACTTAAAAGGCGAACGAACGTAAGAGCTTTTAACCAAATAGAGCAAATCATAGGTGTAGGGTTTGCCGAATTTGAGACGCTCAATCAGTTCTTCCTCAGTAGGTGGTGCTTCATCAACCGGCTTTAGGGCAACAGATGATTCTGCAATCGGTGCGGCAGGTTTTGGCGTAGGCTTTGCTGCCGGCTTGGCTTTTTTGTCCGCTTGAGGTTTGGAGGTCGGTTTTTCTGCCGTTTCCAAATGCTGTTTCTTCGGACGACCAAGCTTTTTGCCGTATTTGCTATACCCTTTGGGGGTAAGAGAGACCGGCTCGGCAGGCAATTCAACCTGCGGTGTCGGGGAATCAACAGGTGATGCCTCAATTTTGGGCACAACCTCAGTTTCCGAGATTGGAGTAACGGGCTCATGGATTTGCGGTTCTTCATCTGTCACAGGTGGCGTAAATGCAGCCTCAAGCTGCTCGGCATCTGAGAGCAAGGCTTGCAGTTTTTTAACCTCAGCCGAGATGTTTTCGATACGAGCATGAATTTGTAAATTCCACCCGAAATCTTCCAGCACAAACGGATAAGTCTTTATCCACTCCAAGGTCAGAGTTTTCACCTCATCAGGAGATAATTTGAGGCTTTGAATCACTTTAAGCAATTCTAAAGCAATTTCCGTTTTAGATTTCATAAGCTATTTCATAAAAATGTCCATAATGATTTGATTTGCGTCATAAATTAGCATAGAAATCCGATGTGTCAATAGGGTTTATAGGGGGGGCATGGAATCCTGAAACAAGTTCAGGATGACGCAAGGGGCGTTCAGGATGACGGATAATTAATTTGAAGATCCCTGATTTCGCCACTTGCAGTCGCTCAAGGGATGACGGATAATTAATTTGAAGATCCCTGATTGCGCTCCTTGCAGTCGCTCAAGGGATGACGGTTTATTGTGATTTTACGTAGTTTTTCCTCGCACAAGGAATGACGGTTAGGGGTTTCGTTCGTTCTTAGCTTTTTGGGGGACGGGGATTTGTCACCCCCACCTTAATCCTCCCCCCTCGGGATTACTCACCGCACCGATGTGTGGTTTGTGAGGGAGAGGAGCCTAAAAAAGTGCTACGCTTTTTTTAACAGTTTGCAACGACGTCAAAGAAAAAAAAACACTGAAGTGTCATGATAAATTTTTGTTGACAAAAAATTTTGGGGTGGTATAACGCAGCTAACAAATTACAATTACATCCATTATTAACTAAAGTTTATAATTATGGCACAGACGAAAATGCATCGCTCTCGTGAGGCTAAGAAGCCTAAGGGGGCAATTTCTAAAGTGAGAACTAAAACCGAGTATCAAAAAACGCGTGATGCCGCTAAGGCTCGCAAACAGAAACGCGGTTTGGCAATATTTGATTAGACATGGCAATCAATTTCTTCACCAATTCGGTTGTTGAAAATAACTATTTTTATTGGAAGCCCGTGAGGGTGTTACGATGAAAGTTTTTTCGTAAGAAAAGTGTCAAAGAGTTAGTATTTTCCCCCTTTTTACTCGTGAGAGCAGAAAGGGGATTTTTTGTTTTGGCTCAATTATGATTAGTGTATGATAAAATATGAAAAAAAGTCATACCTTGAGGCTTGAAAAGCCGAAGTTAAGTATCTTCAAATTTAAAGAAGCTGAAGATCCCTTATCCTCGTTTTACTCGGAGGGATGACTGTAAAAGAATATGCGTAATTCTGAGCGATGACAATTTATCGTCATACACTAATCATAATTGAGCCTTTGGTTTAATTTATTTGCGTTGGTTGGGGGTAATGATTTTATTCATATTTTTTTGTGTAATATTAGCGCGAAGTTTTGCCAGCTTGGCTCTCTTTTCATGGACGATTGCTAAGCTATCTGAAGTATAAGTGTTATATTCCGGAATAAGAGCTTCGGTTTGAGCGGCAGATTGATGATGTTCTTCAACGCGGGCGCGTATCTCTTTATCTAAATCACGAAACAGTGGCGGAATATTGGTTCCTTCTTTTTGTTGGCGAAGATGTGTCATATATACTTCTTTGGTGGCGATGGTGTAATCGTGTTTGAACGCTTTATCTTTGCTCATCTCAAGGCCTAATTGTGACATATCGGACAATAAATCATCAATCTCATCGGGCGTCATCTCTGACCATTTAGGTTGGCAGATGTCTAACAGTAATTTAGCCGGATCGTTATATTGTTGGTAGCTCATAATCGTTCTCCTTTATGCCGTATGCACGTCTTTGCCGCGAGAGGTGTGTTCAACCATGGCGTAGCTTTCAGCCAGTTTGGTGGCGGTCTTTAAGCTGTCGGTTCTGTTGATATAACTGATGCGTTTGGCAATGTCTTTGACATCCGGTTTTTCTAAACGTTTTTGCAGGTCCTCGGCAGTGCTGAATTTTTCTGTCGGTAATTTCAAAGCGGCGCGTTGTTCGCTTAAAATTGATAAAGCCAATACGGTTTTGGGTTTGGCGTCTATAATTGCGGCAATTTCGCGATTACGCTCTGTGAGAACGGACGGGGCTTCTTTACTTTTCGGATGAATATATCCCGATGTTAAACCGGTGGCGGCGTATTTGATATTGGCATCGGCACGCATATCGCCCAGCATTTGCTGAATCTCTGGCGATAAATCCATGATGATGTTTAAGGTATCCATACGGGAAGAATTTGTTTTTTGAATTTCCTCAATATCTTTTACTGATTCCAGAGGCTTTTCATTTCCGACCAGAGCATTAACATTTTGATAAAGAGGATTTTCGTAAGCGGCCATGATTTTTTCTACGTCTTCGCTCATTATAAATGATTGGAATTCTTGATCTTTTTTGACTAGGATGTCAGTGTAAATGGTCAACATGTCGGAAGCGGAGGTTAAAACATCAGGATATTTCAGAGGGGAGTCTTTGTGTATGGTTGAGTCTTCTTTATGTTTTTTGTTCATGCCGGTTGGGGATACGTCATATGAAAATTCGGTTTTCATTTTCTCTTGCATGGCGCAGAGACGGAGAAAAAATACTTCGGCGTTGGCAACTTTGATTTGGGTAAACAAAGATTCGTCTTTTTCAATTTCCGGATAGTGTTTCTTATATATCTCTTTTAATGTTTTGTCCATCAAAGCTTGTTCTTCGTCTGAGGCGGTGTCGTATTTTTCATCCTTGATGTTTTTTTTCATTTCATTAAATTTTTCGAGACTGTATCCGCTATCTTTTACTTGCTCATCAGCCATGGGAATTCTCCTTAAAAGCCTTAGATTTATCTCATTCTATCATATTTTTTAGCGGCTTGCAAGTTAAAAAATGATGAATCTGATTTAAAAGGGCTTGACAATAGAATTTAAATGCTTTATCAAGGTTGCAAGCTGTCCAAGACCGCAGGTGGTTTTGATAAAAGTTGGCTGAGTAGCGAGAGTGGGTTTTAGGACTCATTGTAGCGAGAGTGGGTTTTAGGATTCATTTCAATGTTTTAGATGTCAAAGTTTTGTCATTACCTTAATTTCCGGCGCAGACGGAGTAAAAATTTTTTAAGAGTAGGGTGCGTATGGTACCGATGGTGCGTTAAGATAGCACCGATGTGTGTCAATAAAGCTCTGATGGTGCATCAAGCATCGGTTTCTCTTGAAAGATTTTAATGCGCATCTCGTGCATTGTTTTTTCTCCCTCCGGACAGATTTGGTGCTGCCGGTTTTTTATTTTAAATTAAATCTAAAAGCAGGCAGTTGGTTTAACCGTTTTGTATCGCGGCGCGTGACTTTTATAGTTTGCTTTTTATGGTGGGCTTTTGCGAAGTTTGAACGCTTTGATATGAAACCTTAAATTTGGAGAAACGTGAAGTGAATCGCGAAGAAAAAGCAGAACTCCTTAACGAGATGAACGCTATTGTAGCGGCTTCCGGCTCAGTTGTTATTTCCCATTATCGCGGCTTAACCGTTGCTGAAATGGAAGAATTGAGAAAGAAAGCTCGTGAATATGGCGCAAAGTTAAGAGTTACAAAAAACCGCATCACTCGTTTGGCTCTTAAAGGCACCAGTTTTGAAGGTTTAGATGAACTCTTCAAAGGTCCGACCATCATGGCTTATGCCGAAGACCCGATCTCTGCTTGCAAATTGTGCGTTGAATACGCTAAAGCAAACGAGAAATTCGTGGTTGTCGGCGGCGCTTTGACAACCGGTGTGCTCACACAGGCTGAAATTGAAAGATTGGCAACGATCCCGTCTATGGACGAACTCAGAGCCAAGATTATCGGTTTGTTGCAGGCTCCGGGGGCGGCGTTGGCTCGTGTTACCAAAGCTTACAGCGAAAAGGCTGCTGCTTAATTTTAAGAGCTTATCTGATTTGGCGCGTGGTATTATTTTGGGGCAGTTGTATGAAGGGCCTGGGCTACAGAATATAATTGTCGCGTATAATACAAAAAACAGAGTCAAATCAATGAGTGAAATAACAATTTTAATAAACAAGTTTAAATTTTATTTGGAGAAAAATAATGGCCGATTTAGCCAAGTTAGTTGAGGAATTATCAGCTTTGACAGTTATGGAAGCTGCTGATTTATCTAAAATGTTAGAAGAAAAATGGGGCGTTTCCGCTGCTGCTGCAGTTGCTGCTCCTGTTGCCGGTGCCGCTGGTGCTGCTGCCGGTGAAGAAAAGACCGAATTTGACGTTATCCTCGTTGAAGCTGGTGCAAACAAAATCAATGTTATTAAAGAAATCCGTGGTATTACCGCTTTAGGTTTGAAGGAAGCTAAAGATTTGGTTGACGGTGCTCCGAAGACTGTTAAGGAAGGCGCTCCTAAGGCTGAAGCCGAAGAGATTAAGGCTAAGTTAGAAGCTGCCGGCGCAAAAGTCGAATTGAAGTAGTTGGGGGATTTGTATAGCACCGGTCATGATTGTTGATTTGCTCCCTTATGTGCTCATTATGCACACCGCGGTCGCAAATCAACTTCCAGCACCGGTACTATCCAAACCCATTGCAAAAGACCGCCTAGAAATAGGCGGTCTTTTAAGTTTAAATTTTTTTTTGAGGGAGCCATAAGGCAGGGTATTTTATCCCACCCATTGCAAAAGCGTTCTCAGATGAGAACGCTTTTCGGTTTTAAATGTGGGGGGCGCGCTAAAGTTATCCATAACCGCGCGGAGCAACTTGATAGCTCATGCGCGGGTTGTGGGTAACTTTTGAAAATATAGTTTTCACCCTCTCTGTCACCTCCGGTGACATTCTTGCTCCGTAAGGCTCGCGTTTCACGCTTGCCAACTACGTTTCGGATGTTTTAGTTGTCACCCTCTCTGTCGCTTTCAGCGACATCTCCCCCGTCAAGGGGGAGAAATAGCTTTCGGTAAAAACTGTCCATCGGACAGTTTTTATCCTGCAAGTCCCCCGTCAAGGGGGAGATAGGATTCCGCTTAAATAGGCGATGACGTTTAAAATTTATCCATCAATCGTGGGCCGTTTTAGCACCGGTGGAATTATGGGGATTTTACTTTCTCAAATTGATGGCTTGGTAAAAAGCATGATAATTTGTTTTTTTAGCCTGTGCAGTGGGTTGCATTTTTTCTATGGTTTGCAAAACAGATTCCCAATCCTTACTTAGGCTTTCGGCGGCTCTGCCGGTGGCATAAGTTTGCGGGGTCACATAAGATGATGCCATGTTGTCTAAGGTTGATTTGGTTGATTTTATGTAATCTTTCAGCGTTTTGCCTTGGCTGTCTTTTAGGGTTAAATCTACGTTTCCGGTGGCTAACGACATCTTGACAATCTCACAGGCTCGCCCTTGTTCCATAATAGAGCTGTTGTTATCTATGGTTGCCATAAGAACGGTTTTTCCGGTATTCGGATCTTGATAATTGATGTTACCGCTGTCTGCCAGTGCTTGCTCATAAGCTTTGATATCGCCCATGATGGCTGCTTCCATCAGTCGTTCATTTGGTGTTTTTTCAACATGAACAGTCTTTTCTACCGGCGTTTCATCCGGTAAAGCTATCTTTGCTACAACAGCTGCACCTAATGTGGTGGCAGTTATCAATGCTGCTTCTTTTAGTTCTTTCATGGCGACCTCTCTTATGTTCGTTACGTCTTAAAAGTATCAGAAAAAGCGCCCTTTGTCAATGATTTTACATAAGGGATTAGGGAACTCATACTTTTTTAAACATTTTGACTTAAACTCCCAACGAGGAGAATTGTGATGAATAATGATTTGGTGTTGATTGATGAGCCGCATTTTATTGTTGATATGATGTATGCCGGAACGGACAATATGACAGGGCAGGCGGTTTATCGGGATATCGGGTTCGGTAATCAGGCGTATCTTGTTAAAGATGCCGCAGTTAAGCTCTTATCGCTTATTCCGGTATTGGAAGAAAATCACTATAAAATGCGCATCCGTGATGCTTATCGTCCGCCTGAAGCGCATAACAGGTTGCTGGAGATTATTCCGATAGAAGGATTTTTTGCCAAGGATTTTGCGAAATCCAATCATTGTCACGGCACCGCCGTTGATGTGTGCCTGACTGACTTAGATGGCAATAATCTTGTTTATCCGACAGAAATTGATGCCTATGAAAAGCGTTATCAAAAACAAGTGTTAAAAGGTGAATTTAAGGATTTTCAGGAACATCTTGTTAAAGCGCGGCACGATTATTGCGGGGCAACACCTGAGGCGGTTAAAAATCGTCAATTCTTAAAAGACCTGATGGAAGCTCACGGGTTTGAAGCGATACCGCACGAATGGTGGCATTATAATCTTAAGGGCTGGCAACAGTATCCGGTTATAGGGGATAGATAGAAATTCTCTCATGCAAGCGTCAGTATAAAAGTTATCCATCAACCGCGCGTGCCCTCTTTAGCACGAGCGCGTGCTAAAGGGGAACTTTTTTGGTGATATGAAATTTGCCACTCCCACCTTACTTGCGACGTCAAGCTCGCGCTTTATGCGCTTGCCAACTACGCGGTCTCCCAAGTTGTTGTAACATTTGCGCTTTTGACACTTTCGTGTTAGCGCAAATTAACAACAGCTATAGCTTTCGGCAAAAAACGTTCCCCAAACGTTTTTTAGCCTGCAAGCCCCCCCCTCAAGGGGGAGGAGACTTTAAATGTCATCGCTTAGAACGATAGTGAGGATGAGGGATATTCTTTGTAATTAATTTGAAGTCCCCTTGTATGATAAAAAAGGAATGAAAAATAGAAAGAAATATTTTATTATTTAACCGGTAGGCGATGCATTACCTACCGGTTGGCGGAGAGAGGGAGATTGCGCTTCGCTTTTAATTAAAAGCTCGCTCGCACAGGCGCTCATCAGCCTATCGGCTGACCGCGATACTCCGTCTCGCTTTCGCTGGTAGTCGAACTCCCTTATTCCGGGAGTTCGTATCCTGTCCCTTTTTTTTCTCCAATAAATAAAACCACCCGCAAGGGGTGGTCTTATTTATTGGCGGAGAGAGGGAGATTGCGCTTCGCTTTTAATTAAAAGCTCGCTCGCACAGGCGCTCATCAGCCTATCGGCTGACCGCGATACTCCGTCTCGCTTTCGCTGGTAGTCGAACTCCCTTA
>Ga0247610_10002539_pt1 | contig 20911 bp, 13 predicted proteins | sample 174DNAGHGhighgp2_FD_193483 | JGI IMG/M metagenome (GOLD analysis project Ga0247610, IMG submission 193483) | Sheep rumen microbial communities from Palmerston North, Manawatu-Wanganui, New Zealand - 1742 DNA GHGhigh gp2 | ecosystem: Host-associated > Mammals > Digestive system > Stomach > Rumen...
TTTATCTGACATTGCCGGAGCAGATTCCGCAAAAGCAAAAAACCGCCTCTGAAGGGGGCGGTTTTTAATAAAGATGCGCTGCGTCACACAACAAACACGATTAACCGTTTTTTTCTCGGTAGTCATCGTATTCGTGAATATATTGATTGATTGTGTTGACGAGGGCATGTACCGAGTTGTTGGGGGCGACTTTATAAATATCCACCGGCAACTCAACACTGCATACTTGTTGCAGTTCTCTGACGACGCTTGCGACTTTTCCTTTTTGAATGTGCAAGTCTTTGTTTAAGTCGTCTTTCAACAACGCTGAGTTGCTGAAAGACTCTCTCTCTTTTTCGCTTTTCTCTCTGTTACCCTGATCTACGCGCGCGAGGGCTCTCAAGAAATCTCTTACCGTTATCTCCATAATTTTATAATAATAAATTTTTCTGCAGGAAATATAGTTATTTTTCTTTTGATGTCAACAAAAAAGTAAAAAATTATACAAAATATTTAATTTTGTAGCCATAAGTACACAAAAACCGCCTACATTGAGGCGGTTTTATAAAATGGTGCGCGATAGTTTGCGCGTATAGAACTGATTTTTGAGGAATATAGGCAGTTGGAATATAAGTTGGATAAAGCATTTGACAACCAATAAAAAAGTATTGAAAAAAACAAGATTATATTGTAGTTTGAATAAAAATTTTAGGAGTTATAAAATGAATTTTATAAAATCATTTTTACAAAATCTAAATCCGCAAATAATTATTAAACACTTTCAAACATCAGAAGAAACAGAAAACGAAAAAATTAATCATGAATTTGTATGTTTTGAAACAAAAGGCGTGAACATTTCAAACATCTTTTCTGCAAAAATGCTGGCAAAAAAGATGGGGCAAAAAGTTTTCCCTTTTTTAAACAAACTATCTAAAACAACAAAAAATAAAGAACAATCAGCTCAAATATTAAAAACCAAAGCATGGATTCATAAAAAATCCGTTTGGCATCCCGCTTTGGTTGAAAAATGCACACATCAAGTTTTGAAAAAAATGAAAAAAGCATCGGTATTGCAAAATATCCCTTTAGCATATAAAGAGATATATACAGATGCCTCAATTATTGCAATTTTACATGATATTGGAAGATTATCTGAAATTGATATAGCACAAGGCACTGTTTGTATGAAACGTAGCGGATTAAATAAAAATCATGCTACTATCAGTTTTGATATTTTAGAATATGCTAAAATTAAACCGGAAATATTATTAGCAATTAAATATCACGAATTTGCTGATATTAAAGAAGCTTCAAATGATGGTATTTATCAAAAATTAAATGAAAATGGCAAAACAACAGCTAATTTTTATATTCGTTTATTGCAAGATATGGATAAAACCGCAAACCTACTGGAGCGTTCCAAATTCGGAATAAAAAAATGCGCGGAATTTAATGATCCGCATTATATTCAAGATTATGACCTGACTGAAGAATATTTTCAAACGGCCATCACGGGGAATTATCTCAATCTTAAAGGCGGACATTTGTTAGATGCTATGATGCGTTTTGTAACATGGACATATAGCATACATTTCAAGCAGACAAAAGAAATTTTATCCAATGTTTTAACTGACTTCTTTTGGCAGATGTATCAAGAAGCATTACGGGAATATAAAAATTCAATGGATAAAAATGTTGCGCGTTTGGCAGCTACATTCGAAAAAATAACTCAACTTGAAGATTATGCAATCAATAAAAGAATGGGTATAAATATCAATAAAAGAAATCGGCAAAAAATATTAAAACAAATTACAAAACTTATGCAAAAGTCTAATAATTTATAAAAATACCGATTTAGGGATTCGTAAAATCGGACTTTTTACAAAATAACCCCACAAATGCAAAAGGCACTCCTTCGAGTGCCTTTTTTTATTAATGGTGCGCGATACTATGCGATTATCGGACTGATAACGCGCAAGATTGTAAAGCGCTGGAATACAAGATTAACCTTTTAAGAAATTAATCAGTGATTCCTTTGCTGATATTATCCAACATAAGTTTAATTTCTTTCTTCTCTTGTGCAGACCGTTTCGGCTTAACCACTCCTTTTTCGGTAGATACATTATCTTTGGCAAAAGTTCTCAATATTTTCATTTTAGACGAGTGGATTTTAGCATCTATAGTTTGCTCTTCTTGTTTTTCCTTAGATTTTTCCGGTATTTTTTGAGAAGGCATTTCTCTTTTTACCCCATTTCTTGCATCATCTATTAAATGATTAAGAGTGAGCAAAGGCTTATAATTTACAAAACCTCTCATACCTACATTTACTGCTTTGACCGCGGCTATTATTTCTTTTTGCAATATTTTATCTTCTACCACATGATCAATAGACATTCCGGCATTGACTCTCGCCATTATGTGTGCACGTAAATCAAGCCCTTTTGGATTATTTCTTCCCCATCGAGAATCTTCCATCATATCTTCTGTTTGTCGACGAACTTTTTCTTTATAATCTGCAGTATCTCTTCGTAACTTCATCAGTTCTTCATCTTTTTCCGGATCATAATCACCAAAATGAGTTATACCTCTTTCATCTATATACACTCTTTCTCTATGGTGTCCTACAACTTTCGGTACATACATCATACCGTCCTCGCGAAGAACCATCTGACTGTCATCAGTATCTTCGACATCAATATATTGCCATCCTATAACCTGCTCACTCATCTCTCGGCTCCTTGTTAGAATCGGTTAATGATAGTTTCATTTTACTCTCCCCCCGATTTTTTGTCAAGTGTTTTTATAAAAAAAGAGAAAACAAATAAAGTCATCGCTCGATTGTGCAACAATCGTCAAGCGATCTACCGCTTATTAAAATAATTTGAAAATTCTTTGATTTTTGCTGGCGCAAAAAAGGGATGACATTTCTTTAAAAGTCCGATAATTTTGGCGGGATTGGATTTCTGAGGAAGCAAACAATCGGACTTTGTGAAAATCTTGATATACATAACAAAAAACCTCCGTAAAGGAGGCTTTCAAAAAAATGGTGCCGCTGAACGAATGTCCCCTTCGCTACGCTACGGCGACACGTCGGCTGTAGCGCTCTAATGCGCGCCACCACCTCCGCTCCGCACTTTCGGATTGCTGGCGCAATCTCGTCGAAAGTCCGCTTCTCTCTGTGATACGAATTAATAAAAAAAGACACCCTTTCGGGTGCCTTTTTTTATTAATGGTGCCGCTGAAAAGATTGTCCCTCGCTATCGCTCGTGACGTCTCTGCCGCCTCGCTCATTCGCGCTCGGCGATGTCGACTCCAGACTTTCGGATTGCTGGCGCAATCTCGTCGAAAGTCCGCTTCTACCACCTGTGTCAATGCAAAAAAACCCGCCACGAGGGCGGGTTTCTTTGCATTGGTGCCGCTGAAAAGATTGTCCCTCGCTAGCGCTCGTGACGTCTCTGCCGCCTCGCTCATTCGCGCTCGGCGATGTCGACTCCGCACTTTCGGATTGCTGACGCAATCATCGAAAGTCCGTTTCTACCACCTGTGTCAATGCAAAAAAACCCGCCACGAGGGCGGGTTTCTTTGCATTGGTGCCGCTGAAAAGAATCGGACTTTCGACCCCGTCATTACCAATGACGTGCTCTACCACTGAGCTACAACGGCATATATCTTATTTACCATCAAATCAGCGCATGAGAAAATATCTCAATTTCTGCGCAACAATTACAAAATACATAGAACTTTTTAAAAATCAATCACTTTTTTTATATTTTTGCAAAATTTATGTAAAATTTTTACTTTTAGGCCTTAAAATGGCAAAAAAAATTGTGTCTGAACAACATATAGAGGTCTGATATGTCGGCAAAAAATTCAAAAAACAAGGCAAATAACACCATTGTTATGGTAGAAGAAGAAAATGAAAGCTGGTTTACTAACGGATTGCACCGTTTTATCATTGTTTTCAGCGTAATGTGGTTTGCGATTGTGGCTGTGTATATTTCCAAGTTTTTCGGTTGGGACAAGCTGTTTTCCATGTTGCCGAATGAATTTAGCGGATTTATGGCCGGTATTACATTGCCGCTTGCCATTGTGTGGGTTATTATGGCATATATTGACCGTGGCAGCAACTTCAAAAACGAAACAAAAATGTTACGCGATTCGCTCAATCAAGTGATTTTTCCGGATTCCAACGGTAACGAAGCCAGTAAATTGATTGCCGCCGCCATCAAAGAGCAAGTTGCAGACCTCAAAGAAACGACTCGTGATGTGTGCGCGCAAAGCGATGTGATTAAGCGCGAACTGACCGACAGAGTAGCGGAAATGCGCTCGTTAACCGAGGCTTTGGATAAGTATTCGTCGCAAACTCTGTTGGAGCTCAACGACGAAATTAAAAAGCTGATAGAAAACTTTAATCTGGTGGCGGAAAAAGCATCGTCCACCATGGCTGATTTCCGTGTAAACACAATGCAAATGCGTGAAGACGGTGAAAAAATCGTCGGTTTGTTGGCACCGATGGTCAACGAGATGGTAACCGCCGCCGAGCGTGTTAAGGAAGTGGTTAACGTCAACAACGAAAACATCGCCAAGGCGCAAGAACAACTCAATCAATATTCCGAAACCAGCCAATCATCAATCAGCAGAATGATTGAATCGTGGGCAGCCAAAGGCGAAAATTTGGAACAAACTTATTTGCGGGCTTCCGAAAATTGCGAAGAACTGTTCCGGCGTCTGGATTCCGGTATTTCACACATTGAAAACAGCATAAAAGAACAAAAACAGGTAGTGGAAACCCAATCCGGTATGATTGATAAAAACTCGGCCTATCTCGATAACAAACTCGGCGAATACGGTCGCTTAATCAGTATGGAAGTAGCGGCGATGGTCGAGCGTTCCGGCACTTTGGAGCAAAATATTCAAACCCAAATAAAGAGTATTAAGGAAACCTCGGACCAAGTGGCGGAAGCCTTCGGTTCACTCGGCGATGAGGTGGCGGCAAAACGTAAGTTATTGGAAAGCGAAAGTCTGCAGGTTGTCAACAATATCAATATGACAGTCAACCGCTTGGGCGAAGAATTAAATCGTTTGCAGGAGTTTTACGGCGCAACTCAGAGCAAAAACAGCGAATTTAATCAGGTATTTGCCGATGTGTCGCATAATTTGCATACAATCAGCGATGATTTGAATAAAAATGTTGAGAACTTCAGCGCGCAGACCGGCGATATTTTCATTAAATTTAACGAAATCAACAACGAGGTCAGCAATAATATTACCAAGCTCAACGAGAGTGCCGACAACATCACAAAACAAAGCAAAACCAATTCCGAATTGCTTTTGGAGCAAGATACGTTCGTCAATAAATCCATGGACGGCTTAAAGCAGATTACCGGCAACATTGCCGCACTTAACAAAGAATTGGTAAAAACCGGAACGGCCGTCGGCAACACACTCAGTAAATACGAAAGCAAAATGAACGGTTTTGAAAAACTTATCGGTACGCATTTGGATAATTTGCAGGCAGGCTATGAAAAAACCGAAAAACAGGTTGATACGCTCAATAAAAAGCTTAAAGCTGCAAGTATCGATACCTTTATGCGTAATTCGGCCGATTTAATTAACGAGTTGGAGGCGATTTCCATTGATATTAATGCCATATTCCATAAGGCCGATGAAGATTTGTGGAAAAAATATTATGAAGGCGACCACGGCGTATTTGTGCGCTATTTATCCAAGAATATGACCAAAAAACAGGTGGCGGCAATCCAAAATGATTATGCCAATAAGAGTGATTTCCGCATTTTGGCAGATAAATATATTGAAGACTTCAACACATTGGTTGCAGTGGCGCGGGAAAGCGAGCGTGCCGGAACACTGCTTGCGCTCATATCCGGCTCCGATATAGGAAAAGTTTATTATATTTTGGCAAGGGCGTTGGGCAAAGTAAGTTAATGGCGTTTTTAGATTTTGACAGTAAGGTTTTTATGGCGCCGATGGCCGGAATTACCGATGCACCGATGCGGGAGGTTTTGGCCTCTTGCGGCGGCGGCAATTTGATTTCGGAAATGGCGGCAATCAACGCTATTCAGCGCAAAAACCCCAAAAGCTGGCAAATAGCAAACGTTAAAGATGAACCTTATCCGGTGGTGGTGCAATTGGTCGGCAACAATCCGGAATTATTTGCCGATGCAGCAAAACTGGTGGCAGATTTGGGGGCGCGCTCGATAGATATAAATATGGGCTGTCCGGTCAAAAAAATCATAAACAACGATTCCGGCTCTGCCTTAATGAACGATTTGCCGCGGGCGGCAAAAATTATTGAAGCAACGGTTAAAGCCACACCGCTTAAAGTCAGCGTCAAGTTCCGCAAAGGTTGGGATAGCGAACATATTAATGCCGTAGAATTTGCAAAAATGTGCGAACAAAGCGGTGCTTCTTACATTACGGTACACGGGCGTACGCGGGCGCAGGGGTATAGCGGAGTTGCCGATTGGGAAATAATCGGTGCGGTTAAAAATGCGGTAAAAATTCCGGTTATCGGCAACGGCGATATCGACTCGCCGCAAAAAGCCGAGCAAATGTTGCAAAAATACGGTGTTGACGGAGTTATGATAGGGCGTGCCGTTTTAGGTAATCCGTGGCTTTTAAATCGGGTTCATCATTATTTACAAAGCGGAGAAATTCTCACTGAGCCGAGTATTGCCCAAATCAAAGAAATGATGTTGAAACATTTGCGGTTGCTTGTTGAATATTACGGCGAGCGCGGCGGTATGGCGATTTCGCGCAAACATATCAGTTGGTATGTAAAAAGCTTGTACGATGCCAAAAGATTTCGCGAGCAATATACCAAACTGAACACTCTGCAAGAGGCCGAAGATTTAATCAATCAATATTTTACGAGGGTAGAATCATGAAAATCGTAGTCGGAGGCGCCGGCGGCGTCGGAAAAAGCATTGTCGGATATTTGAGTTTGGGCAACAATGATATTATTGTTGTGGACGAGAATCCGGAAAACCTGAACGAGGTAGCGCAAGAATATGACGTGCAGCCGGTTTTGGGTTCTATTTCGCGGCCGGATATCCAAGAAAATATAGGTATGAAAAATATGGATATGCTGATTGCCGTAACTGAAAGCGACGAAGTAAATATGGTAGCGTGTCAAGTGGCTTATTCTTTGTTCAACGTACCGCGCAAAATTGCTCGTGTTGACTCCGAATATTTTTTGAATCCGCTGTGGAATACGCTTTATAACGAAAAAAGCCTGCCGATTGATTTAATTATAACGCCGGATATCGAAATTGCCAAGTTTATTGACGGTTTGCTCAATTTTCCGGGAAGCACCGGTGTTTTCCCGTTTTTAAATGACACAATAAACATTTTTTCTTTTCGGCTGCAAACCACGGAATTTCCGTTCATAAAGTTTTCGCTTAACCACATAAATCAAAAACTGCATGAATTATCTGCGCATATCGTGCTTATTGTCCGCGGCAATCGTCGAATTTTGCCGAACAGCAGTGAAGATATACGTCTGCAACGCAACGATATTATTTATATCAGCTGCTTTTCGGAGCAAAATACCGAGATTATGCGACTATTTGGGGTTGACCATAATCCGTATGAAAAAATCGTGATTTTCGGCGGCAATTCCATTTCATATTATTTGGCCACGCAAATTGAAAAAAATGATAATATGTCTAACTGCCGCATTATTGAAGACGATGCTCAAGTGGCGGCAAAACTGGCCGAAAAACTTAATTCTACCGCGGTCATAACCGGCGAAATGATGAGTGACGTTATTTTGCAAGATTCCGGATTTGCCACCGCTGACGTCAGCATTGCCGTTACCGAACACGATAAAGACAATATGCTGTTGGCGCTTTTGGCCTCGCGTAATAAGGATACGCAGGCAATTTCGCTGGTAAATTCCAAAGACTACAACTTGTTATCGGCAAACTTGCGTGACAATGTTATAATCGACCGCTCGGTTATTACTATTTCCGCCATTTTGAAATATCTGCGTAAGGCGCGAATCCGTGAAGCTTATTCCATCGGCAAAGGAATGGGAGAGATTTGGGAAATCAGGCTCGGCGAAGACAGCGTAAATTTAGGAAAAAGCATTGCCGAACTGAAAATTCCGGGAAACAGCGAAGTTATGTTGGTTGCTCGCGATGACGAATTGATTTACGACTTTACGGGCATCCGTCTGCAAGCTGATGATAAACTTCTGGTTTATGTGACACCTGACAATATTCGCCGCATTGAGCAAATTTTTTATTTATAAGCACAAAAGTGTTATTATACGGGTGTTTTCCGGCTTCGGATAACACCTTTTTTTACGAATTAATTCCGACGTTTACCAAAACTTAAATTTTAATCGATATACTGCGTTGGTAGTACTACTAGGAAAGGATTTTTACAGTGTTTAAAAACACGCTGTTTTCAAAAGCCGTAGGCCTTGTAACGCTGTATGCGTTTTCTGCCGCCATTACTCCTCATCCGGCACATGCCTCCAGAGGATTGGCGCCGATTTCGTTTGACGAAATGTATTCTTTGGCGCAAAGCGGCGAGGTTGAAGCATTGCGCGCTTCCGTTTATCGCGGACTTAATATTGATAGCGTAAATTCCAACGGCGACACCGGTTTGTGTATTGCTGCCAGAAGACACGATGTATACACATACAACTCTTTTCGTGCAGCCGGTGCAAATCCGCGACATCCGTGCACGCAAAAAATATCCGATTACAATGATTTTCTGGAAAAAAGTAAAGTTGTCGGCATTGATGGCACCTCGCGTGAGGCCTTATCTGCCATGGGCAACAAAGAAACCTATAAAGTCGGTTCCGGTTTATGGTGGTGGTTAGGCGGCGCGGTTGTGGCCGGCGGTGCTCTTTGGCTTATATTCGGCCACCACAGCAAAAGCGGCGATGATGATTCCGGTTCCGGCGGCGGCAGTATTGACCCTAATTACAACAGCTTGGGTGCCAATGCATATTCGCACGGCAGAGCTTTATATACAACTTCCGGCTCTGCAAAAAACACATCGAATTTGAGTTTCAGCAATACCGAAATGGAGAATCTCGACACCATTGATTTGCGCCGTAACGCTTTGAAAAATACAGATTATATCAAATCAATATTATATGCGGAAAACGGCGGTTCTTATGTAAATGATGCCGATACATTGCTCAATGTAGGTGTCGGTACTTTCGGTATGAATGCCGTGAAAAAAAGCTTAATCAATAATGACGGTTATATCAAGGTTGAAAGCAATAACGCCAGTATAGGCATGGTTGCCAGTGAGGGTTCGGCGGCAGAAAATCACGGTTCGGGTATTATTACCAGATTAGCGAATCCGAACGGTATTGATATGAATTTTTCGGGGTATTCGGAAGACGCCACCATTGTCGGTATGTATGCCGATACCAAATCAAACATAGCCAACTACGGCGATATTTACGGCAGAGCAATTAAGTCGTCCAAGAAAGAAACTTCAAATGACGACAATCAGGCAAAAACTTCAAACACCAATTCTTCGGATGCAGATAATTCAGACCAAAGCATATATAACTTGTTTACTACCGCCGATGGTGACAGCGACCAAGACCAAAAATCGTCGCAAGCAACCTCAAGCATCGGTACGCTTATCGGTATGGAAGCTATGATTTTGAACGTCGGCAGCAGTCTCAAAGATGATAAAATAACCGTAATCAATGCCGCCAACGGAAACATTTATCTTTCTGCAGGTGACAGCGGTACCACGGAGGAATCCATAACCGTCGGACTTGTCGGTATGGGCAGTTATTTGGATGATGCTTTTCTGAACGGTTCTTACACTTTAAGTCGTGCCGAAAGCGTTATTCTTTTGAACGAAGGCACGATTAATCTCAGCTACTCCGGTAATTACACCGCTTCATCAAGTACGACCCTGCGTAAAGGTTTGGGCGGTATTATCGGTATTCGTGCCGATGCCAATGCCGAAGCGGAAAACAAAGGCAACATTAAAATCGTTCTGCAAGACGAGTTTCAAAACGAAGGAGTCAATGTTGCGGCCGGTATGCAATCGGTTCACGGCAGTAACTTAACCAACAGCGGCGTAATCACTATTTTTACCCCATCGGAAAACAAGCGTATCAACTACGGAATGTTGGCGGTAGAAGGTTCAGGTAACAATTCCAGCCTTTATGCCAATCTGCATCCGATATTGACAAACACGGGAACCGTCAGTACACAAGTCAGTAACAGTTTCGGTATGGCATCATTCGTCGGCGGTAAAGTTATTAATGAAGGCCGGATTATCGTCGGCGGCGAGGAAACCCGCTTTAACGGCAATATTGCAATGTACGGCTACGGCAGTACCGAAAAGGCAATCTTGGATAATCTGGGTACCATTGATTTATATTCTTATAATTCAATCGCCATGCAAAACGATTATGCCGGCGGTACCGATTTAATCAATAACGGCTTGATAAACGTTTATGAAAGCGCGGTTGATTCTTATGCATTCGGCGGTGCATACAGTAATTTGTATAACAACGGTACCATTGATTATCGCGCCACTTCCAGCAAGCAGGAATCTCCGGCCGGTACCGGTACTACTTATAACCCGTTCAAAAATTATGTGATTTCCATCGGCACTTCGATTATGAGCAGTAAATCCCGTTCAATCAAAGAAGATGCTGTCGATTATAAATCATCAACTACCGAGGTACTTTACAACAACAGCGACCATTTGATTGTGATGCGCGGCTCTTCTTATGTTTCGGCAATGTCGGTTGAAAAGAACGATACGGCCGAAAGCACACAAGCTAAGGCCTATAACTACGGCACCATACAAATTGAGGACAGAGAAACTTTTAACGCAACCAATTCCGTCGGTATGTATGTTGGTAACGGCTCGTTGAACAATGCCGGAATTTATAATTATTCCTTAATTACCACAAATTCGTTTTTCTCGGCGGCAATGGCCAGTAATTCCACCAAAAACGCCGACGTTATCAATAACGATACCATCAGAACTTTAAAAGATTATTCTTTAGGTATCTATGTCTCAGATGTCAGTAACGTCATCAATAATAAATACATCAACATAAAGGGTAGCAACAGTGTCGGTATACAAGCCGGATTTACGCCACCGCCGGAGCAAACTTTAGAGGGTTATGTATTTCCGTATATTACCAATGCCAAAGACGGTATAATCACCGTAGGCGGTCTTTTGGAAGATGAACGTGCCGAAAACAGTTTCGGAATTTATGCCGATATCGGCGCCAAAGAGTCCGGCGCTTATCTGTCGGCACAAATCAAAAACGACGGAAGCATCTTTTTATACACCAAAAATGCCGGTGCGGGAATTTATTCCGGCAGTGAGGGGTCAAGTATTACCAATAATAATTCGATAAAAGTGTTCGGTGATGATGCTTATGGAATTTATGTTTCAGAAGTTAATGCAACGATTACCAACAGTAAAGATGCCGTCATTGATGTCGGCAATACCGAAATCGGCGAAGACGGCAAAGTAAGAAACAGTTACGCCATTCATCACGGCGGCAGCGGTGAACTTTCCAATTACGGTACCATAAATATGTTTACGGAAGGCAACTCCGTTGCCATTGATTCAACCGGTACGGCTCATGTTATCAGTAACGGTATAATTAATTTGTTGGGAGAGAACCTTACAGCCATCCATGCAACCGGCGGTAAAGTGACCAACAAAACAAATATTCAACTGTTAAATCATAACAATACAGGTGTAGAATTATCCAGAAACGCGGAGCTTATTAATGAAGAAGGCGTTGAAATCAACGTCGGCAACGAAGAAAAGCCTCTCAACAACAGCACCGGTGTAAAAACCGTTGATGCAAACGTGGTTAACATTACCAATAAAGGTTATATTAACTTATACAACAAAAACAACAGCTATGCCATTTTGGCCGACGGTACGGTTAATATCAGCAACACCTCTACCGGAGAAATCAGCTCGCACACCAATGGCTCGACTGCCGTATTGGCCACGGGCAATGTTTATTTAAACAATGCCGGAAAAATCATTGTTCCGGGTGATGATGCTTACGGTATCAAAGGCGATGGTCAATCCAGCGTTGTCAGTGTCAACAACAGCGGCAGCATTTCCGTCGGCGGCGGTTTTGCTCTGGAAAATGAGCGAGGTGCGGCAATTTATGCTCCGACTGCCGGTAGCATCATTAACAGCGGCTCTATCGTATTTTATAACGGCAGCGGCTACGGAATTTATGCAGACACCGGAGACTTGATTTCCAACAGCGGACATATCGAGGTTATGCGCAGCAACGATGTTGCCGTTTACGGCGGTACAATCGGTTCCGTTTCCAACAGCGGCTCTATCGTAACAAACGAAGAAAACAGTAGAGGTATTGCGGCATCCGACGGCGAAACAACCATAACAAACAGCGGCACTATTGATGTTATCAACGGTACCAACGGCTACGGTATTTATTCCATGGGTACCGGAAAAATCAGCAATACGTCTGGAGCAACCATAACCGTAAGCGCGGCAGACAGAATAGACGAGACAACCGGTGAATATATCGATGAAATAGGTAATGGTATTTTTGCACCGAATACCGAAGGTGTAAACAACGGAGGCTCAATCTATTTATATGCTTCTCGCGGCGGAGCGATAGAAGGTAACGGAGAAATCATTAACTCCGGATTTATAGGTGCATATTCCACCAATAATTTCGGTATTTCTTCAACCGGCAGTGCCAATGTACGAAACTTAGGCACCATTGCAATTACCAACGGCTATGGTATTTCTACATTCGGCAATGTTACCAACGATGCCAGCGGTTACATTAACACCCCTAACGGTATCTCGGTGAAAAATGCCGCATCTTTAACCAACTCAGGCAATATAGTAGCGAACTCAATATCAGCTACCGTTGTTGATGTTAAGACTATTACAAATAATCAGGACGGATTGATTCAAAATACCAATAGTGACGGATATGCCATCCAAAATGCCACCGGTATCAGCAACTATGGCACCATAACAAGTCCGAAGACCGTTATTCAAACCGCGGAATCGCTTTCCAACTCGGGTATAATCGAAAACAACTCAACTTCGGCCACGTTATCCAACGTCAAAACCATAACCAACGGCACCAACGGTGTTATAGAAAACAAAAATACATCCGGCGGTAATGCTATTCAAAATGCCACTAATGTTATCAATTACGGCACCGTAAAAAGTACTGATACAGCCGTATTAAACGCCGATTCTCTTGATAACTACGGTCTTGTTACTTCCGCCTCCGGATTGGCGACGATTAACGGTGTTAATTCGGTAACCAATAACTCCGGCGGAACCATCAAAAATACAAATTCCGGTGACGGTTATGCTATTTGGAATGCACACACGGTTATTAACTACGGTACAATAGAAAGCACGGCAAAAGCTGCTATTTATTATAACATTTCCGGCGCTTTTAAGGTTGAAAACCATAATACCGTAAGAGGTGTCGGATATGGTATTTATGCAGATTTGGCCAATGCAAGTTCCGCGTCCATTTACAATAAAGGTCTGATTTCGGTAAGCGGTAGCAATTCGCACGGTATTCATGTACTGGTTCCGAGCAACACCATGTCTGTATCCATCATAAACGACGGAAACATAAATGCGGCAGTCGGTATTTATGTTTATAAAAATTATCACTTCACTCCGGTTTATGATGATGAAGGTAAAATTACCGGATATACTCCGGATAAGGACGGTACCGGCGTTACGGAAGGAAATGCCAGTAAAATGATTGTTTGTACCGGCAGTATTTGTGAACTTCCGAAAGAAAATCCGTCCACATCTTCCGACGGCGATCCGGTTGCACCTGTTTTTGCCTCTTCTTTGATTGCCACCAATGATGCTTTATCTTTAAGCAACGTCAGATTAGTTAACCGCGGTGTTATTACCACTTCGGGTAATGTTGATTTTGGTACACAAAGCGAGGGCGATGCACAAATTTCCATCGGTTCAGGCGGTTCTTATCAGGCCGAATCGTTTACCGGTACCATTCAAGCCGATGCCGATATTGTTGAGGGCGGTTTTGAGACGACCTATGTCAACGAAAACTCTTTCGTCGGCGAAAACAACGGTGTCGAGGTAGTTTCACAATCATATCTGTTTGATGCTTCTACCCGCAAAAACGAAGAGGGTAATACCGATGTTGTTATGACAATGAAATCGTTTGACGAGGTTGTTGATGACAATGGTATTTCCGAATATTTATCCCGCAACTATCAAGAGCAAAACAGCGAAGAAGTGTTCAACATCTTAAAATCGGCCGCCGATGAAAGAAATTTTACATCATATCTCAATAAAGAACTCGGTCTTGATTTTATTCCGAATCTGACCAAGCAGAGTTTTGACGAAGAGCGTAATATTTCCGGAGAAATCAACGATAATTTATTGACTTTACAGGATAAGAGCGCTCGCAATGCCATTAATTTAACCGTTTACAATAACGATGCCAAATCCAAAAATGCAACTGTCGGATATAAAGAAAAGGTAATGGCCGTTCACGGTTTCAGCGACAGAGTTGTCGGCGATAAACTGCGTGCCGGTATCGGCCTGAGTGTTGCCCGTGCCGATAGTGATTATGACGGTAATTCTTCGCGTTATAACAATACCGTTTCCGCTTTTGTGCCGATAATTTTTGATGAAGATTATCTGACGGCGTTGATTAAACCTAAGGTCGGAATGTCGCGCGGACATTATCGTCGTGACGGCGTAAACAATGTTTATAAGGCAAAAACCAAAGAATATTTCTATGGTGCAGATATTGCGGCAAACAAAAAAGTATCCTTTGATTCCTTCAATATTACGCCGCTTGCGGGAATGGATATAACCGAGCTGCGTGCAGATGAAATAAATGAAGGAAACGGCGGCCTTAAAATCAAGAAAGAAAATACCTTATCCGCGCGTTCGGTATTGGGTGTTGACGCCGATAAGAAATTTACCTTAAACGATCATTCCTCAGTGGTATTTACGGTTGGCGGTAAGTATTTCCATGAGTTTGGCGATAAATATGAAAATTATGCACAAATTGAAGAAACATCCGGATATTTCCGCATTGACAACAATCGTTTTGAACGCGACTTCGGATTGCTTAAATTCAAAGCAGGTTATAATTGGAAAGAGATGAATCTCGATGCGGCGGTAATCGTACCGATTGAGCATAAGTACAATCCGTATTATATGTTCAATGCTAAGTATAACTTTTAGAAAAAAGATATAAAAAAAGCCTCCGTAAAGGAGGTTTTTTTGGTGCGCTAGGCCGGACTTGAACCGGCACGGGATAAATCCCAACAGATTTTAAGTCTGCAGCGTCTACCTGTTCCGCCACAAGCGCATTGACTGTTATGCTTTATACATAAAAATTTTTTATTTTGCAACATAAAACTTGTTTTTTTTTATAAAATATGCTTAATTATTTTTGGAAAGAGGAAGAACGTTCCTCTGGTTAACTTTTGAACACGACAGAAACAGCGTTTCGGTGTTCTTTGAGGGGTAAACTTAAATGAAACCGGCAAAAAATTCTCTTCATACTTTTATTTTTCCCAACATCAATGAAGACGGATGGAAGTTTGTCAGCGCGGTAGCTGTTATTTCCGTCATTTTTGCCTTAATTTGGTTTCCTTTGGGTTGTCTGTCTTTTGTTTTGACAATAGGGTGTTTTTATTGTTTTCGCGATGCACCGCGGGTTACTCCGGTTTTATCCGGTGCGGTAATTGCGCCGGCCGACGGATGTATTGTTTCCATCAATAAAGAAAAGGGACCGGACGCACTCGGTTTGCAAAACAAAAATTTCACGCGCATAACTATTTACAGCAGTATATTTAACCAGCATATCAACCGTATTCCCATAAAATCAAAAGTTTACAAAACTTTTTATGATGCCGGTAAGAGCTTTACCGGAAATTTCAAAAAAGACGATATGGGTAACGAAAGAATGTTAATTTGCCTGCGTCACAGCGAAGGAAAAGAGATTCTTTTGCAGCAAACAGCTGTTTTTTGCAACAAAAGAATCAAAGATAAAATTAAATATGCTCAGGAATTTAGTGCCGGAGAACGTTTCGGCTTTATGCGTTTCGGCGGATATACCGATATTTTTCTGCCGGAAAAAACCGAACCGCAGGTTTGTGTGGGGCAAACCATGATTGCCGGTGAGACGATTATGGCGGATATTAAGTCAGACGCACCTCGTATTGAAGGAGAAATAAGATAATGATAAAAAAATTAAAAACAGGAACAAAATCTGTTTTGCAAACAAAGACCGAAATAAAGAAAAAAGCTATCGGAAAACTTAAAGAAGTACCGTTTAGAAAAATGGCACCGAATATTGTGACTTTAATGGCTTTATGCGCCGGTATTACTACCATCAGATTTGCTATTTTAGGAAAATGGACTTACGCCATTTTATGTATTTTCTTTGCTTGTGTTTTTGATGGACTTGACGGCCGTGTTGCCCGTAAACTGAAAGCATCTTCAAAATTCGGCGCTGAGTTGGATTCTTTATCTGACTTTGTCAGTTTTGGTGTGGCGCCGGCAATTTTAATGTATCAATGGTCCCTCCATAATTTAAATCAATGGGGTTGGATTATTACTTTGGTGTTTTCTGCAGCTATGTCTATGCGTTTGGCGCGCTTTAACACTATGTTGGAAAACTCTTCGGTTCCGGAATATTGGTCACACTATTTTGTGGGTGTACCGGCACCGATGGCGGCAGCAATAGGGGTTATGCCGCTTTTGATTTGGTTTGATAACAAAGAATTGGAATTTATTTTGCGCAATCCGTATTTTTGCGGCTTTATAATGTTCTTGGTGGCATTTTTAATGGTCAGCCGCATTCCGACACTTTCTTTGAAAAAAACAAAAATCAGCAGCGATTGGTTTGTACCTTTGATGGTTTTGTTTGCGCTGTTCGTCAGTTGTTTGATTACAAAACCGTGGTTAACCTTGGGTGTTTTCACGCTGTGCTATGTTTTAACCATACCATTGACGGTGCTGCGTTTTATAAAAGAAAAACGAGCGGCGGAAAAAGCCGAATAATTATAAAAAGTTCCCTTTTTCAGGGAACTTTTTTTATGCCAATCCGCCAGTGTGAAGACAGTAATTTTGGCTTTTGAGATTATAATTTTTGAAAACCTCGCAAGTTGCACATAAACAGCCGTTTGCCTCAAGAATGCAATCGCTTTTTTCGTATGCGCAAAACATTTTTTCATAGTGCCCCGTATTATCAAAATTCTTCATTAATTTTATGAAGTTTTGCGGGGCATTTTTCATTTTGCAATGATTGGTATATGACGGACATTTCATACACAAACACTTACTCAAATTTTCCAGATTTTTTTCAACTTTCATATTTTTTCTCCTCGGCAAATAGATATTATTTGTCAGGCTTTTTTCAAGTCGTAATTTTAAATACGGCGTTTTTTTATGATTGGTTTTCTGATTTTTTATTTGATTATATGCGTTTAAATACACCGTTTTCAATCGGCGGAAGATATATTTTGAGCTCGGGAGTTTCCTCTATTTTATCAACACGGCCGAACAACGGTCCTTTATATAAATACGCCTGCATAGTGTTTATTTTTTCTTCTTCTCCCGACATTAAAACCAAAACGTCGCCGTCAGGAAGATTGCAAGCATAACCGGAAATATTGCCGATGGAACGAGCCAAGTGAACGGCCCAAAAACGAAAGCCGACCCCTTGCACGCGACCGCTTATTTTCAGGCACCGTTCTCTCAACTTTGCAAAAACCTTTCTATTTCTTCCAAATCTTCTTTTACTAACCGCCGCAAGTTCAATGCCGCCACATCTTCTCCCCATTTTTGATTTTGATAAAATTCTTCCAAAAAAGAGGCGTATAAAGCATCAGCCGGACTTATTTTTTGCTTGGCCATCAATAAACCCAACAACACCGATTTTGTTTTTGAAGCTGTTAAAAAACAAGCCGTAAGCTCTTTATCCGACATTTTATTAAGGTGATGTGCAAAATCTTTTGTTAAGGTAGCATCTTCATCTAAATACAGGCCGGTTGTTGTTTTTACATTTAATTTAAATACACCGTTCAATTTATCTAAAAGCGGTTGCCAATGCTTTTTTTGAAATGATTGTAAATCAGGGTTATCACTCCAAAAAAGCAATGTATCGGCAGGCAAAAAGCGGCAAAGGTCGTTAATAACCTCCGTTCTTTTCGGTGCTATACTTTTTTGAAATTCAACAAGGTTCATTATTTGAAAATTCCTTTAAGCTGTTTACCTATTTCTTTGATTTGTTTGCCGGCATCTTTTATAGTTTCTTTGGTATTGGTATATCCTTTGGAAACAGCTCCGGCAGCCGACTTATCTTTCGGAAAATAATCGGCATAAATCGTGCCATTCAATGCTGTATGGCAAGGCGCTCCGTCCGCCGAAAGAACCATATCTCCGACGTTGTAAGCACCGCCGGAAGCAATAATACCTATAACATTTTTAGCCGTTGACGTTTGATTTATACCAAGTTTCGGATTCTTAATCGTACCGGTAATTTTAACCAATCCGCCTAAAACATTGGAAATATTAACATCGGTAATCTTACCGGAAAACGGCTGTAATTCCAAGTTGATTTTATCATTTTGCATATTGACTTTACCGTTGGCAACCAAATAAAAATCATTGGCATCAACCGCTATACCTTTCGGAAATTTTACCACCCCGCCGGAAATATCGCCGCGCACCACCGCGCATTTAAGTTTGGTGTTTTTGTTGTTAACATTGATATTAATCATATTCAATAACTGCACAATAACGTTACCTTGCAACTTTTCTAAGCTTTTTATTTGTAAAATCGATTTATCAACCAAGCCGATAATTTGCCCGTTCATATTGGCAAGGTATTGGTCGGTATTGCTGCCCGAGGTGTTAATCTTTATCAAAAGATTAGATTTACCGCCTTCTTTGATTAAAACTTCGTTATTGGCAGTGCTTAACGGCTTATAAAACTGCTGCAATATGATATTTTTACCGCTGATATCGGCAGACATGGTTTGATTTGTACCGTTTAAACTTATATTACCGCTGATGGTTCCGCCACCGGCCGTAATATTTTGAATAACCGCGTTTAAAACACTCTTTTTAAGCGATGCATTTATTTTTACGTCGCTGAGAGATATATCTTTATCCAGCGTAAGTGTTTTCAAATTTGCGCTTATGTCGGCATTGGCCATTTTCAAATATTTGTACGGAATGACGGTGTTAACCATCAATTCAGATGCCTGCGCCGAACCGATAAACCAATTTCCTAAATCGACTTTTTTATCTTCTGATTTTTTTACTTCATTTTTTTTTTGAAAATCCATCAAATTAAAACCATCGCCTTTTATATTCAACTTTATATAAGGCAAAGCTTTAGGAGATGTTATTTCCACATTGCCGGATATGGTGTTGTTTTTGAATACGGTGTTTTTGACATTGGCTTTAAATACACCGTTCTTGACTGAGGCATCGCCCTTTACATTGGTCAAAACAATATCATTATCCACTACAATTTTTTTAACATCTATATCTATATCGGCATTTACCATTTTCAGATAATCGTACGGAATTTGCGTATTCGGAATATAGTCGGCGGCAGCTGCCGATTTAATAAACCATCCGCCACCGAGGGCTGCCTGTTTTTGCCCCGTAAAATCTTTTACGCTTATTTTTTCGCTGTCGGCATTTAATTTAATATAAGGTGTTTCGTTTTCCATATTTGCATTAATGTTGCCGGAGATTTTGTTGCTTTTATAAGTTATTTCATACTTTCCGTCAGCTTTTATTTTTTCTTTAAGACCATCAATATTTCCGGTAAAATCAAGCATATATCCGAGCGCATTGATAACCGCATCAACATCTATGCTGTTGTAGCCGGAATCTTTTATTTTATCAATCGGAGATACCGTACCTTTGCCGGTAATATTTATATTTGCCACAGTTGTATTAAAATCAAAATTTATTGGAGTGTCGGTACTATCCATACCGGTATTTAAATTATTTATCAAAAAACTGTCTTTTTCGCCGTAAAAAATTTCAGTATTTTGAGTTTCTACGCGGTCTATCATAATTTCTTTATGTAATAGCGGTATAATTGAAATCTGCACTAAAGCATTACCTACTTGAGCAAGCTTTTTTTCTTCTCGGTTAACTGTTACGTCACTTAATTCCAAGCTTGGCTTCAAAGAAACACCTACATCAATATCACCGGCAATTTTTACATCCAAACCGGTATATTTGTAAGCCATTTCCTCAATTTGCGGCTTGTATTTATTCAAATCGGCAAACTTCAAAAACCCGATGGCGCCACCGATTAAAATAACCGGAATTAAAATAATCACACAAATTATCCATATAAATTTTTTCATTTCTTTATCTCCAATCCGAAAAATTGACAAGCATCAATAAAGTGTTGCGGCAATGCTGCTCTGATAACCGTCTTTTTGCCGTAAACAGACGATAAATCTATTTCATAAGCGTGTAAATAGAGTTTGTCGGCAACTTCCTTCAGGCGCAATCTTTCCTTCCCGAAATATTTATCATCACCCAAAATCGGCGTACCGATACTTTCCAAATGCACCCTTATTTGATGTGTGCGTCCGGTCAGCGGCTTTGCTTCCACCAATGCATATTTTTTACCGATATTATCCAAGACCTTGATTTCCGTCAATGCTTTTTGACCGTCTTCAACAATCTGCATACGCTCACCTACTTTTTCAAGTGCAAAATTAATTACGCCTTCGCGCGGTTCCGGACACCCTCTGACCAAAGCCAAATATGTTTTTTGTAAACCGTGTTCACGAAAAGCCTTGGTTAAAATATCGGCATATTGACGATTGCGCGCCAACAACAATAATCCGCTGGTGTCTTTATCAATACGATGTACCAGTTTAGG
>Ga0247610_10002540_pt1 | contig 20906 bp, 16 predicted proteins | sample 174DNAGHGhighgp2_FD_193483 | JGI IMG/M metagenome (GOLD analysis project Ga0247610, IMG submission 193483) | Sheep rumen microbial communities from Palmerston North, Manawatu-Wanganui, New Zealand - 1742 DNA GHGhigh gp2 | ecosystem: Host-associated > Mammals > Digestive system > Stomach > Rumen...
TTGTGGATGGCGTGGATGCCCATGTCCTCGTAGAACATGCGCAGCAGGCATTTGTCCTCGGCTACAGTCCAGCGGAGGGGCCTCGAGGTTGACTCGGCAGCAATAAGTGCATCGTCTTTAAGCAGATAGGTAACATCCTTAGTGCCACCCAGCAGTAGAAAGATGGAACCTTTGGGATTGACATAGCCGCATACGGTATGTTGCACCTGACTCATAATGTACTTGTTGCGCAGATAGGGCGTTGTTCCCCGGCCATCCGTCTTCTCGCGCTTCAGTACCATTATCATCAGCCGGTTTTCCTTCAGAGCCCTTTCTATCTGTACGTTGTACCGGTCGTGGAAGTAGTCCATGACCACAAGGATTGTAGGAACATGGTTCACGAGCAATGCCTTGACAATCTCGTACTCAAGCTCTGAGGAGCTGAAACAGACAACCGTATCCGCGCTGCTGAGGGAATCCACCCAGCCGAATACCTTCTCATAACATTCGAACGGCGCCATCTTGGAGGTCAAGAATAGCGTCTTCTCGCGCTGCCAGAGTGCGCTGTTTCCTATGGTCTGAACGATTAGCACGAGGAATACTGATTAGGATTTCGCTTCATTCGTCGACCGTCGGCCTCAGTAGGCTGTCTTGTCCTCTTTTTGTTGCCAGAGGCGGAAGGTGTGGAGGCCCTCATCGCGAAGCAGGGGGCGGATAGGGAGGGTGCGCTCCGGCAGGGGGCGGCCCAGCTCGTCGTAGATAAAGTCATCGGCGAAGCCTATCGCGTTAGCGTCCTTGCGCGTGTTGGCGTAGTATATGCGGTCTATGTGAGCCCAGTAGATGGCACCCAGGCACATGGGGCAGGGCTCGCAGGAGGTGTAGATGACGCATCCCGAGAGGTCGAAGGTGCCCAGCAGCCGGCAGGCCTGCCGTATGGCATTCACCTCGGCGTGCGCCGTGGGGTCGTTGTCGAGGGTCACGCTGTTGCTGCTGCCCGACACCACCTTGCCATCCTTGACCACTACGGCACCGAACGGACCGCCGCCACGCTCGACGCTCTCATTCGCCAGCCGGATGGCCTCGCGCATAAACCGGCAATCCTGCTCGGTGACTTCGATAGTGTTGCAATCCATTGTCTTAGAAGTTTTCAGCGGTGATTTCGAAATAGGCCTGTGGGTGGTTGCAGACGGGGCAGACCTCGGGAGCCTGTGTACCGACCACGATGTGGCCACAGTTGCGGCACTCCCACACCTTCACCTCGCTGCGGGCGAACACCTCGCGGGCTTCGACGTTGCGCAGCAGGTCGCGGTAGCGCTCCTCGTGGCGCTTCTCGATGGCGGCTACGCCACGGAACTTGGCGGCCAGTTCGTGGAAGCCCTCCTCGTCGGCGGTACGGGCAAAGCCCCCGTACATGTCGGTCCACTCGTAGTTCTCGCCGGCGGCGGCAGCGGCCAGATTCTCGGCGGTGGTGCCGATGCCGTTCAGCTCCTTGAACCACAGCTTGGCATGTTCTTTCTCGTTGTCGGCGGTCTGCAGGAAGAGGGCGGCAATCTGCTCGAAGCCCTCCTTCTTAGCCTTCGAAGCGAAGTAGGTATACTTGTTGCGGGCCTCGCTCTCGCCGGCAAAGGCGGCGTGCAGGTTCTTCTCGGTCTGCGTTCCAGCGTAGGGGTTGGCGGCTTTCGGCTCCTCCAGGGGCTCAAACTTCTCCTTGCCCTGCTTGCAGCGCGGGCATTTCCAGTCGGCGGGCAGTGCCTCGAAAGGCGTTCCGGGGGCTATGCCCTGCGCGGGGTCGCCCATGGCGGGGTCGTACTCATACTTGCAAATAGTGCATCTATATTTTTTCATCGTTTTATGTTTTATGGATTAATAGCCAATCTTGAAATAATACACGTTCGGCAGCATCTGTTTCTGCTTTCGCAAAACAACCGGTATAGCGTTTTAATTATGTTAACAACGCACAATACTGTTATTTATTGCGCTACCATCCAACATATTTCCCCATGACGGTTCGACTGGGCAAACGGTTGTGCTGTTCTTTTCTCATCAAAATCAGCCCTCCCTTCTTCTATCTTTCGTCATAAAAAACTCGCAAAACAATAAAAAACAGCAACACGACGTTTAAAAAGAAAAACATTCGATGAAAAGACTATCAATCATTCTATTTTCGGCTCTGATGTTTGCCGCCTGCGGAGACACCGACAAGCAATTGCGCGAACGCGCCGAAGTGCTATGCCGCTACATCCCCGACCACGAGCTGCTCGCAGAGTCCAAAGACTACCTGACAAGCGATTTCTACGCTCTGCTGGACACCATGTTCAACCTGCCCGAGCATGAAGCCATGGATCACGAATGGCTGTACTACTTTGTGACAGGCAACGGTGGCTCGATGGCCGACTGCGAGGTGGTGGAGGTGGTGAAGAGCGACCGCACCCACGCCGTCGCAACCATCAATGTACGCCAAAAATGGGAGGACGGCTCTTTTGCCGACCCCGACGACATCGAGGAGCATAAACTCTATATGGAGAAGGTTGATGGCGAATGGCTTATGTCCGATTTCGACGGACACAAGGCCGACTGTAGACGCCACATAGACATCAACCGGCAGGAGCAGAAGGTGCGGCAGGCAATAGGCAACTATCTGTCGGACACGATAGGCCCCCTATACCTGAAAGGCGACCTCTGCATACCCACACTGATGATTGCGGCCGAGGAGAGCGACGCCACGCACACACGCGTCTACGGCGACTTCTGGGTCATGTGGTACAACATCGCGGGCGACACCCTCAAGACCATCTCGGGCGGCAACCACCCGGGGTGCATTGCATTGCTCGATGAGGGCGGAAAGCTGACGGTCAGCAGTTTCGAGCAGGTGGAAGACGGCGCAGGCAACGACGCCAGCGCAAAACGTATTTTCGGCAAGCATTACGACATCTTCCAGAACATGCACTCCAACCAGAAGGTACGCGAGGCTGCACGCCACGAGCAAATCGCCGAATACATACACCGCAACGACATTGAAATACACTACATTCAAGACTTCGGCTGGGATGCCGTTGAGCTGTAGGCACCTATCCCCTACCCACAATAAAAGGAGCGGCCGCACAATTGTGCGGCCGCTCCATTTATTATTGTCCGAAAAAGAGGGTTAGCGAACAATCTTCATCTCCTCGATGAGGCGATGGCATCCGGCATACTTGTCGATGACGAAGAGCATGTAGCGGGTGTCGAGGCAGATGCAGCGCTGCAGGTTCTCCTCGAAGTCGATGTCGCCCGACATGGCTTCGCTGTTGCCGTCGAAGGCAAGGCCGATGAGGTTGCCCTCAGCGTCCATGACGGGACTGCCGCTGTTGCCACCGGTGATGTCGTTGTTGGTGATGAAGCAGGTGACGAGCTCGCCCTTGCTGTTGGCATAGGGGCCAAAGTCGCGGGCGGCGTATAGGTTCTTGAGACGCTCGGGGACATTGAACTCGCTGTTGTTGGGGTCTTCTTTCTCCATCACGCCCTTGAGGGTGGTGTAGTAGCTGTAGGAGACAGCATCTTTGGGGTCATAGGCCTTGACGTTGCCGTAGGTGAGGCGGATGGTGCTGTTGGCGTCGGGGCTCATGAGCTTGCGGTTGTTGTTGATTTGGAGTATGCCGTCGGTAAAGTTGCGGATGCCGCGTTTGAGGCCGTCGGCGCTCTCCTTCGGAGTCATGGCATAAACCTCCTGATATTTGTCGTATGCACTCTGACCGGCGAGGTAGAGCGGGTCTTTGGCGAGCTTCTTGACGTCGGGTTTCTGCATCATCTTGTCGAACGATTCCTTGGTGGAGAAGACCGACTTGGCGAACATGTCGTCGACGTATTTGGTGAAGTTGCCCTTATATTTCTTGTCGGCAGCAATGAGGAAGTCTGGCATGAATTGCATATCCATGTGCGTGTAGACATACTCGAGCAGGGCAGCCATGACGCGCTTCTCGGTAGCCATGTTGTAGTCCTTGTAGAACTCGGCGCCCATCTCTTTGAGACCGTTGATTATCTCATCGCGGTAGTCGGCATACTTGGGGTTGTCGATGGCCTCGATATTGCGGTAGAAGCGGACTGCCTGCAGCAGCATCTCGGGGCCTGAGAGCAGGCCTTCGGCAAGATAGGAGGTGGCAGCCATGTAGGGAGCGCGGTCAGCATAGCCTTTCTTGATGAGCGGCAGGGCCTCGGCGTATTTGGGGTTCTTGCCACGCGCCCATTCGTTGTATTCGCGCTCCACCTCTTTCTTCACACCCATGGTGTTGAGGTTCTTGAGGGCCTTGTTCTGCTCGTTGCTGTATTTCCAGTAGTTGGAGCAGCTGGCATACTTGGAGGCGTATTTGATTTTGGTCTCCTGGCTTGCGGCCATCTCCTCGCGGAGGATGTTGATTTTGACAGTGCGGATCTCGTAGCGGAGCTTGTTGGTGATATCCATAGTCTCCTCGAGACCGTAGCTGGTGAGGAAGTGGTCGGTGGTGCCGGGGAAACCCATGACCATGGCGAAGTCGCCGTCCTTCAGCTCGCGGTTGCTGACAGGGAGGAAGTGTTTGGGTTTCAGAGGAATGTTGTCCTCAGAGTAGGCTGCGGGGCTGCCGTCGGGAGCGGTGTAGATGCGGAACATGGAGAAGTCGCAGGTGTGGCGAGGCCATGACCAGTTGTCGGTGTCGCCACCAAATTTGCCCATCGACGAAGGAGGAGCGCCGACAAGGCGGACATCCTTGTAGATGATGTGGACGAAGAGGAAGAACTGGTTGCCGTTGAACATCGGCTTGACCTGAGCGTCGTAGATGGTGCCCTCGACAGCCTTCTTTGCAATGCGGTCGGTGACCTCCTTGATGGCGCGTGCGCGCTCGCTCTCACTCATGTCGTCGCTGAGGGCGGCCTGCACTTCGGAGGTGACATCCTCCATGCGGACAAGGATAGAGGCGGTGAGACCCGGGTTAGGGAGTTCGTCCTTCATGGTCATAGCCCAGAAACCGTCGCGCAGGTAGTCGTGACCGACGGTGGAATGCTCCTGAATCTTGCCATAGCCACAGTGGTGGTTGGTCGAGATAAGACCCTGATTAGAAATAATCTCGCCAGTGCAGAAATGCCAGAAGGGGCTGCCGTCGTTGCCGAGGCCAACGATGGCGTCCTTTATACAGTTCTGGTTGATGCTGTAGATGTCCTCAACGGTGAGTTTGAAGCCAGCCTTCTGCATGTCGGAATAGTTTTTCCCGAGCAGGGAGAGGAGCCACATGCCCTCATCGGCTCTCGAAATGCCGGGCACAGCAAGCAAAAGTGCCAAGCCCAAAAAAATTGATTTGATCTTCATGTTGCTTATTATTAATTATTTACAATAGAATTCCTGAAAGCTATAACAATGCAAAAATAAACAAAAAAAGTATATTGAATTTCGATTTGCAAATTTTGAAAAACAGGAATACTATTTTGGTGTCGGGAGGGAAAAAGTTATCAACAGGTTTTGAGCATGCAGAACTGAATTTCAGGGTCCGATTTTTGATTTTTAAAATGGCAATTCGTAGGATATAAAACAATGATAACATGAAGATTACAAAAAGAAGTGACAAGCAATGAAACATTCTGAAAAGGAATGCGTAAAAATGAAAGCGAATGGAATGAAAAGGGAAATAAAAAATATTTTTGGAAAAAAATAACATTATATGGGATTTATTTCGTACTTTTACAGTCCAAATCAAATTAGGTAATTGTGTCGTCAATCGTTGGTACAGAGTATTGTAAGCTTGATAGCAACAACCGTTTCAAGCTCCCTATTTCAATAAAAAAGGAAATGGGGAACTCGGATTGTCGCTATGTCATCCGCCAATGCGTACACGAGCCATGCCTTGAACTGTGGACATACGAAGGATTCCAGAAAGAGCTTGATTTCCTGAGACAAAAGATCAACTCGTATTCAAAGAAAGGGATGCGGGTGATGCGCCGTCTGGCGGCCGGCACGACTGTTGAAATGGACAGCAACGACCGCATGGTGATTCCCAACGAGCACCGTGGGGTGCTCAAGGGCTCCAAGGAGCTGATTCTTCAGTCGATGGCGCGCTATGTAGAAATATGGGATCGCGACACCTATTACCTCGTCAACCAGGATAGCGACGAACTCTCGCAAGAGATCGACGAATTTATGGAGGGGCTAATAGATGGCATCGAAGACAGACCATAACACGAACACAGAGTGCAGCTATCATCTTCCCGTGATGGTGGATGAGTGCCTGGACGGATTGAACATCCGCCCCGATGCTGTCATTGTGGACGCCACCTTCGGCGGTGGCGGCCATTCGCGCGCCATCCTCTCGCACTTAGGCCCCGAGGGGCGGCTCTATGCCTTCGACCGCGACAAGGACGCCACGAGCAACAGCATCGACGACCCACGGTTCCACCTCATCAACGAGAACTTCATGCACCTCAAGAGTTTCCTGAGGCTGAATGCCGTGCGCCGCATCGACGGACTGCTTGCCGACCTGGGCATCTCGTCGCACCAGATAGACGAGGCCGAGCGTGGCTTCTCGACGCGCATGGACGGTCCTCTGGACTTGCGTATGGACCGCCGCGAGGGCGCCACAGCGGCCGACATTGTGGCCAACAGTAGCGAGAAGGAGCTGGAGACACTGCTACGCATCTACGGCGAACTGACCAACGCCAGAGCATTGGCCCACGCCATCGTGATGGCACGAGGGAAGGAGGCCATAGCGACGACCTCGCAGCTTTGCGAAGCGGTGAGGCCTCTCCTACCCCGCAACCGCGAGAACAAGATGCTGGCAATGATATTCCAAGCACTGCGCATAGAGGTGAACGGGGAGCTGGAGGCGCTGAGACAGATGCTGCAGCAAGCAACCGAAATACTGAATCCCGGCGGCAGGATATGCATCATGTCATACCACTCGCTCGAAGACCGGCTTGTTAAGAATTATTTCAAGACAGGCAACTTTGAAGGCGAGCTTGTCAAAGACTTCTATGGCAACGTGCAGGCGCCGCTCAGACAGATAACCCGCAAGCCCATAACGCCGTCGCAAGCCGAGCTGGAGAGCAACAACCGCTCGAGGAGCGCAAAGCTGCGTGTGGCGGAGAAGATTGATTGACTATAACTTAACAACTATACAACTTTGAAAAGCGAAAACGACGATAAGAAAAGAAGCAGAAGAGGTATCTTCAAGGTGATACTGGGTGGCGACGTGCTGGAGTCGAAAGCGGTGCTGAACCAAATACCGCTGTTGATCATCATAGTCATCTGGTGCCTGCTGATGGTGGCGGTGAGATACCATGTGGAGTCGTTGAACAAAGAGAAAGAGAGCCTGCAACGCGAGGTCAGCTACCTGAAAGAGCAGCGGGTGCAGATGCAGAAGCAGTACCAAGAGTCGATACGTATCTCGCGCATCGACAAAGAGTTGGACACGATAAAAGTAGGATTGGTGGCAGGCCCGCCGTTCGAACTGAAAATATGACTTCGAGCTTAATTTGGCTTCGCATAAAATATTGACTTTGAAATAAAAAAAATAGAGACAAGCAACATGTCGGACAACAACAATAAACCATCAAAAGCAGGCAGTGGACTGGTGCTGATAATCCTCGTGCTGGGATTTGGTGTCGCCATATTGTGGTCGAACATCAAAGTGACGTGGGTTGATGGCGACATGTGGCGTGCGCAGGCAGAGAAGATGTCGAAGAACTACATAGACCGCAAAGCCAACCGTGGCAACATCTATTCGGCCGACGGCAAGATACTGGCTACTACGGTGCCGGAGTGCGACCTGTACATCGACTTTGGACGCTATCCGCTGAAAGACAGGAACGGAAGAATAAAACACGACTCGAAAGGAGACACCATCTTCTACACCCCCATTCACGATACCAACTACCGCAACCACGTTGACGAGGTGTGCAAAATACTTCACGAGGCCTGTCCCGACTCGTCGGCGGCGTCGTTCAAGGCCAAGTTCGAGAAAGAACGCAAGGCCAAGAAGCCTCGCGGCTGCGTTCTTTTCATGCGTCATATCAGCTACTCCGACTGGGACCGCATCTGCAAACTGAAAGGGTGGAACCACGGCGTGGTGAAATACGTCGGTGGCAAGTCGGTAATCCACAACGTGCGCTCGCATACATATAATAATATGGGCGAGAGCGTCGTCGGCTTCAGTTCGTCGTACCTTAGCGAGAACTACAACGGCCTGGACGGCTACTACGACTCGGTGCTGCGCGGACACGACGGCCGTCTGCTGTGCAGGCGCCTGACACGCGGTTCGTGGATACCCATCAACAACGAGAGCACCATCGTGGCCAGCGACAGCATCTACACCGACTCGGTGCCCGGCTACCCCGTCATCAACGGACAGGACATCATGTCGACCATCGACACGCGCTTGCAGGACATAGCGCACTACTCGCTGGAGCGCAGCCTGCGCCGCTATGGCAGCAAGGCGGGATGCGCCATACTGCTGGAGGTGGAGACGGGCAACGTGCTGGTCTGCTCGTCGCTGATTCTCGACACCAACGGCAACTACCGCGAGTCGCCTTACCGCAACGTGGCGGTGAGCGACCTGTATGAGCCCGGCTCAATCTTCAAGCCCGTACTGCTCACAGCCATGTACAACGACCCCTCGTTCGCACTCGACACCTCGATGCTGCTGCCCGTGGGACGCAAGAAATTCAGCGCCAGCAGCGCCATGGTGGAGGATCACGGCATAGCCAATGGCAACTATCCGCTGTGGAAAGCCGTGGCGGTCTCGTCGAACGTGGCGTTCTGCGAGCTGGCATGGCGCTACTACAACAACCGCCGCGACAGCCTGTTCGCACAGGTGAGCCGCATATTCCCGTTCCAGAAGCTGAACGTGGACATGATAGCCAAAGAATACAAGAGCCGCACAAACCCACTGAACAACGACAACGACTTCCTACGCTTCTGCTACGGCTACACCATAGCCACCTCGCCACTGAGGATGGCGACCTTCTACAACGCCCTTGCCAACAAGGGACGCATGGTCAAGCCACGTTTCTGCAAAGCCATAAAGGTGAACGGTATATACGAGGAACTGCCCGTGCAGGTGATAAACGAGCAGATATGCTCGCAACAGACCGCCGAGACGTTGCGCGACCTGCTGATAGGCGTGGTGGAAGGCGGCACTGGCGACAACATCAAGAACGACACCTACCTGATAGCCGGCAAGACGGGTACGGCAGTGACGTCGCCAAAGGCAGTGACGAGCAACGCGACCTTTGTGGGCTTCTTCCCTGCCGACAAGCCGAAATACACCTGCCTGGTGATGATGGAGGACATCAAGATGTTCGGCAGAAACGCCGCTCCTGTGTTTCAGGATATTGCCGACTGCGTGGTGTCGCTCGACAAAGACCTGGACTGCCGTCCGACGATGCGCAAACGTGCCGAGTTGCTTGGCACCAACAACACAATTCTGGCGAACCCCACGACGGCGAAGACCAAACAGGCCGAACTGCGCCATGTGTACAACATTCTGGGCATCGACAAGAAGCAGATAACCATGAACTCGGACTGGTGCGTACTGAACACTGCCGACGACGGCTCGGAAGAAGGCTACGGGAGCTACGAGATACGCAAAGGCGTGATACCCAACTGCTACGGCATGACGATAAAAGACGCTCTGCTGCTGTGCCGCAGTCTGGGCATAGACGTGACATTCGAAGGATACGGAAAAGTCTACTCACAAGAGCCTAAGGCCAGAACACCCATCACCAGCAAGGGGAAAGTACACCTGAAACTGCGTACAAAGAAATGACAACCACAACAGAGAGTAACAGACAAACAAGAAAAACATTCATCAAGACATGATACTCACCAACATATTAAAAGACATAGAATACAATATTATATATGAGCCGGCAGGTGGCAACGTCGCTATGCCCGACATCGACGAGATAACGTTCGACTCGCGCAAAGCGGGAGCCGGCAAACTGTTCGTCGCCCAGAAGGGAGTGCATGTCGACGGCCATAACTACATAGGCATGGCTATCGAGAAAGGATGCACCGCCATCATCTGCCAGGAGCTGCCCGAAAAGAGGGAGAAAGGAGTGCACTACATACAAGTGGATAACTCCGACATAGCCTTAGGGACAGCGGCATCAAACTTTTATGGCAACCCATCGAAGAAGCTGAAACTGATAGGCATCACCGGCACCAACGGCAAGACCACGACGGTGACGTTGTTGCACCGCATGATGAGAAACATGGGCATCAAGGCAGGCCTGATATCGACGATAGTGAACCGCGTGAACGACGAAGAGCATGCCGCCACGCACACCACGCCCGACGCCATAGCCCTCAACGCACTGCTGGCCATGATGGTGGAACAGGGATGCGAATACTGCTTCATGGAGGTGAGCTCGCATGCCATAGTACAGTCGCGCATCGCAGGACTTCACTTTGCCGGCGGCATATTCAGCAACATCACACACGACCACTTGGACTTCCATGGGACGATGGCAAACTATATAGCCGCCAAGAAAGCCTTCTTCGACAACCTGCCCGAAACGGCATTCGCACTTGTCAATATCGACGACAAGAACGGCCGCGTCATGGTGCAGAACTGCAAAGCCAACATCAAGACCTACAGCCTCCAGACCGTCGCCGACTACCACTGTCGCATCGTGGAGTCGGGCATCCACGGACAACAGCTGCAAATCAACGGCAAGGAGGTGTGGACACCACTGGTAGGCCGCTTCAACGCCTACAACCTGACCGCCATCATCGCCACTGCCCTACTGTGCGGCATCGACGAGCAGGAGGTTCTGAGGGTGGCCTCGACGCTGAATCCGGCACCCGGACGCTTCCAGTACATACATGGCAACAAGATATCGGCCATTGTGGACTACGCCCACACGCCCGACGCCCTGAAGAACGTCATCGACACCATCAACGAGGTGCGCGACGCGCGCCACAACCTCATAGTGGTTGTGGGCTGTGGTGGCGACCGCGACCCGTTGAAACGGCCCATCATGGCACGCATAGCCGCCGAGGGCTGCGACCACCTGATACTGACCTCGGACAATCCGCGTACCGAAGACCCCGACGCCATACTCGACGCCATGGAAAAAGGGCTGAGCAACGAGCAACGGTCGAACGCCGTACGCATCACCGACCGTCGGCAAGCCATTAAAACAGCTGTGATGATGGCTCGTGAAGGCGACATAATACTCATCGCCGGCAAAGGGCATGAGACCTATCAGGAAATCAACGGAGTACGTCATCACTTCGACGACAGGGAAGAGATAAGCAAACTACTGAACGCAAACCAATAAAACCATAAATAATTATGTTGTACTATTTATTCAACTGGCTCGACAAAACATTCGACTTCCCCGGAGCGGGAGTGTTCCAGTACATCTCGTTCCGCGCCTCGATGTCGGTAATCACATCGTTGATTATCATGCTGGTATTCGGCAAGCCCTTCATCAAATGGCTCAAGAAGAAACAGATAGGAGAAACCGTGCGCGACCTCAACCTTGAGGGGCAGAAAGAGAAAGAGGGCACGCCGACGATGGGCGGACTGCTTATACTGGCGGCAGTGGTGATACCCACGCTGCTGTTTGCCAAGCTCGACAACATCTATGTGCTCATCATGCTCGGCACTACGGTATGGCTGGGCCTCATAGGCTTCATCGACGACTATATCAAGGTGTTCCGCAAACACAAGGAGGGCCTGCGCGGCAAATACAAGGTCGTAGGGCAGGTTGTCCTGGGCGTCGCCGTCGGTCTGCTGATAATGTACCACCCCGACATAACCATCAAGGAGACCTCGTCGGTGGAGAACTATGTGGCTGTGCACAATGTCAACATCGAGGACAACTACAACAAAGCCAAGAACGAATTCGCCGCCGACCCCGTCAAGTCGACGAAGACGACAATACCCTTTGTCAAGAACCACGAGCTCGACTATGCCAAAATCATCACCTGGATGGGTAGATGGGCCGATAAATGGGTTTGGCTGGTTTATGTCCTGATAGTCATCCTCGTAGTCACCGCCACCAGCAACGGCGCCAACCTGACTGACGGCATCGACGGTCTTGCCACCGGCACCTCGGCCATCATAGGCTCGACGTTCGCGATACTGGCATGGGTGTCGGGCAACATAATCTTCGCCAACTACCTTAACATCATGTACCTGCCCAACATCGGCGAGTTGTCGGTCTTCATCACCGCCTTCGTGGGTGCCACCCTCGGCTTCCTGTGGTACAACACCCACCCTGCCGAAATCTTCATGGGCGACACCGGCTCACTCGCCATCGGCGGCATCATAGCGGTCTTCGCCCTGCTGATCCGCAAGGAGTTGCTGATTCCCATCGTATGTGGCATCTTTCTGGTAGAGAGCTTGTCTGTCATCATACAGACAGCTGGATGCAAGGTTTACCGCCGTCGCAACAAACTGCCTGCCGGAGTGCCCGTCCCGGTCGAGAAGAGGCCATTCCTGATGACCCCCCTGCACCACCACTACCAGAAGAAAGGCATAAAGGAGCAGAAGATCGTCATGCGCTTCTACCTCGTCGGCATTCTGCTCGCCATCATCAGCATAGTGACACTGAAACTGCGATAACCAACTCGCAACAACATACTAAAAACTTAAAGCACAAATCTTTCAACAACAAAAATACCTCTTTGAATCATGTACGAAACATTAGCTTCACAAGGACTTGAATACACCCACACCGGTCTGGCAGGCATCGATAGCTCCAAGCTGAAACGTCTACGCAGCCAGAGCCTCAAAGAATGCTTCAACCTCATCGACGAGATGCGTCACAAACTTGAGTTTGTGGCCCGTATACGTGGTGTGTCGTTTGTCGACGATGCCGCTTCGCGCACGGCGATGTCGACATGGTATGCCCTCGAGACCGTAGAGGACAATGTGGTGTGGATTGCCAACGGCGCGCCCTACAGCGAGGCCAAAATCAACGAATACCGCCGCCTGCGCAACCTCGTGGAACACAAGGTCAAAAAAATAATCTGCATCGGCGACAGCGCGCTGTATCAGGCAGCTTTTGGCGACAAGGTGAGCGAGATAGTGTCCGTCGGCACCATGGCAGAGGCTGTGAACAATGCCTTCTACGGCAGCAACGAAAAGAGCAAAGTGCTCTTCTCGCCCGCCTACGAGAACGGCGTGGCGTTTGACGAGCAGGGCGACTCTTTCAAACACGAAGTCAACGAACTCTAATGGATAACGGCACTCATAACTTGCGGCGCAAGCTGCTGAACCCCTTCAAGGGCGACAAGGCCATCTGGTTCATCTTCCTGGCCCTTGCCGTCATATCCCTTGTCGCCGTGTTCAGCTCCATTGGCTACACTGCCATATCGACCCATTCCACCCCTGGGCGCGCTTTCTTCAAGCATCTGGCGTTTGTCATCGTCACCTTCATTGGCGTGATACTGCTGTCCAACGTCGACTACCGCCAGTTCTACAAACTGTCGCCTTACGGCTACGTGCTGGCGCTATTCCTGCTGGGCATGACTTTCACACTCAGCATTGGTTCGCACAGTGCCGGATCGGGCATGAGCCGCTGGATGGAGATACCACTTATCGGGAAGACTCTGCAGCCGTCAGAATTCGCAAAAATTGTCATCATAGTGTATCTGGCCCGCATGGTCACACAGTTCTCCGACCAGCTGAAAGAAAAGAACACCTTCCGCAACATACTGATAGCCACATTTATAATAATAGGACTCATCTTTTTCGACAACTTTTCGACTGCATTCATCATCTTCATAGTCTGCTACTTGATGCTCCGCCTGTCGCCTGTCAACCTAAAACATTGGCGCATAGTGCTGATAGCCATCGTCTCGCTGGGCTTATTGGTCGTCCTGCTGGGCGAGAAGACCGAGATACCGCTGCTGGCACGCGCCGGCACATGGAGCAGCCGTATCGACAAATGGCTCAACTTCGACGAGAACGAGTTGTCGCAGGAGTCGATGGCACGCATGGCCGTCGCCTCCGGCAAATTCTTCGGCGTCGGAGTGGGCTCAACCATACAAGCTCGACTGATGACGCAGGCCAACAACGATCTAATCTACTCCATCATCATCGAGGAAACCGGAATGGCAGGAGGTATTATTGTACTATTTCTATATATATTCTTGTATATCCGCTGCGTTCGCGTTGCATGGAACAGCCGTGACAATTTCGGCTACATGGCCGCCTTCGGGCTCGGGACACTCATCTTCCTGCAAGCGGCCATCCACATGTGCGTATCGGTAGGCGCCCTGCCCGTCACCGGTCAGACGCTGCCATTCATCAGCACCGGCGGCTCGGCATACATCTGCATGGGACTCGCTCTCGGCATCATACAATCCATCTCGTGCGACAACGAGGCACGCAAGAACTCTTAAACAGAATCTATCATCACATATAATTCAGAATAATATGAAAGCAATCATAAGCGGCGGCGGTACAGGCGGCCATATCTTTCCGGCAATAGCCATCGGCAATGCCATCAAGGCACGCTACCCTGAGGCTGACATTCTCTTCATCGGTGCCGAAGGACGCATGGAGATGGAGAAGGTGCCGGCGGCAGGCTACAAGATTGAGGCTCTGCCCATTGCCGGACTACAGCGCAGCCTGAGTCCCAAAAACCTGCTGCTGCCGTTCAAGATTATGCGCAGCCAGTGCAAAGTGAAGAAAATACTCCGTTCCTTCCGTCCCGACATCGTCGTCGGCGTTGGAGGCTACGCCAGCGCACCCACGCTACGCATGGCCGCCAAGATGGGCTACCCGACTCTGCTTCAGGAGCAGAACTCCTTCCCCGGGCTGACCAACAAGATGCTCGCCAAGAACGCCAAATGCATCTGCGTCGCCTACGAGGGGCTCGACAAATACTTCCCTGCCGACAAGATTGTCTACACCGGCAACCCCGTGCGCGACAGCATTGAGCAGATGACTTGCTCCCGCGAGGAGAGCATGGCACACTTCGGCCTCACCGCCGGACGACGCACCGTCCTCTCCGTCGGTGGCAGCCTCGGCGCGGCATCCATCAACAAGATGCTCATGGATCACCTCTTCATGTTCCGCGAACACAACGTCCAACTCATCTGGCAGACAGGCAAAGGTATGTACGACGAGGCCCTGCAGCATGTGCGTCAGGAGGGTCTCGACGAGTGGATCAAAGTGCATAAGTTCATCAGCCAGATGGACATGGCCTATACCGCCGCCGACATCGTCATCTCGCGCGCCGGAGCCATCGCCATCTCCGAGCTCTGCCTCGTCGGCAAACCAGCGATACTCATACCCTCGCCGAACGTGGCCGAAGACCACCAGACCAAGAATGCGATGGCTCTCGCCAGCAAAGGTGCCGCCATCATGGTGCGCGACAGCGACTGCCGCGACACCGGCGTCCAGACCGTGCTCGACCTGCTCGGCAACCCAACAGCCCAGCAGCAAATGAGCCGCAACATCAAGGCTCTGGGACGCCCGAAGGCAGCCGACCTCATTGTCGACGAGATAGACAAACTGATAGCAGAAAAATAGAACACTCTTAAACTAACGATATGAACTACTACTTCTTAGGCATCGGAGGAATAGGCATGAGCGCTCTCGCCCGCTACTTCAAACAGCGGGGCGACAACGTCAGCGGATATGACCGCACCGAGACCGAACTGACACGGAGGCTCCAGAGCGAGGGCATCGACATACACTATGACGACAACCCCACCCTCATTCCCGACAACATCGACCTCGTGGTCTACACCCCCGCCGTGCCTACCGACCTCAACGAATACCAGCACCTCCTCTCCACGGGCGTCACCATGAAGAAACGCTCGCAGGTGCTCGGCGAGCTGACACGTGGCAAGAAATGCATCGCCGTCGCAGGCACGCACGGCAAGACAACCACCTCGGCCATGATAGCCTACCTGCTCACAAAGTCCGACATCGGCTGTACAGCCTTCCTCGGCGGCATAGCCAAGAACTTCGACTCCAACCTCGTGGTCAACAACGACAGCCAGTATGTCGTCGTCGAGGCCGACGAGTACGACCGCTCCTTCCTACAGCTCCACCCCTTCTACTCCGTCATCACCGCTACCGACCCCGACCACCTCGACATCTACGGCACTCACAAGAACCTCGTCGACGCCTTCCAGCAGTTCGCCAACCAGACCGACCCCGACGGCGCAATCGTGCTCAAAGAAGGACTGACCGGACACGAACACGAGCATGACCACGACGACCATGAAGAACATGAAGACCATGAAGAATACCATCTGACCATCGGTCAAGAAATCAAGCAGTTCTCCTACTCCGCGCGCTCCATCGAGGCCAACTACTACGCCATCAACGTCCGCAACTACAACGGCAACCTCTTCTTCGACCTCCGCACCCCCGACAAGGTGCTCTACGACATCGAACTCACCAACTCCTGCCTCTACAACGTCGAGAACGCAGTCGCCGCCGCCGCCATAGCCCTGCTGTGCGGGCTCGACGAGCATCAGCTGCGCTACGGCCTCAAGACCTTCAGCGGCATTCGCCGCCGTTTCGATGTGCGCATAAAAAACAAGGACATCGTCTACATCGACGACTACGCCCATCATCCGAAGGAAATAGCCGCCACACTCGAGTCCATCCACTACCTCTACCCGGGCAAGCGCGTCGTCGGACTCTTCCAGCCGCACCTCTACTCCCGCACCCGCGACCTCGCCGACCAGTTCGCCGAGGCACTGAAACCGCTGGACGAAATCATACTACTGCCCATCTATCCTGCTCGCGAAAAACCCATACCCGGTGTCTCTTCCGGCATGATTCTGCGCAAGATAGAGAGCATGAACAAATACCTCTGCACCCCCGACCAGGCTGCCGACCTCGTCGAAGCCCTCTGCCCCGACGTGGTCGTCACCATGGGCGCAGGCAACATCGACCTCCTCGTGCCCGTCATCGAAGAGCGTCTCAAACAGTAACACAACAACCACTGCAATGAAGAACCCTCTGCGCATCATCCTCATCGTCGCCCTGCTGATACTCATCGTATTGGCCTTCCACATCGTGCGCCTCAACTCCACCATGCGTGGCATCGAGACCACCGTCGAGCCTTGCGACCGCCCGGTGCTCATCGACGAGCCCGACGTGGACAGCATAATCATTGCAGCCTACCCTAACCTCAGGAACACCAAAGTCAAAAACATCAAGCGCAGAGAAGTCGTGTCGCTGCTCAGGGCGCACCCCTACATCCTCGACGCCAAAGTGCGCTTGTCGGCAGGCGGCAAGCTGCTCGTCGACGTCACGCCGCGCCAGCCCGTGCTGCGCATGTTCTATCAGGGCAACGAGTTCTACATCTCGCGCGAAGGCACCTGCATGCCCCTGGCGCCAGGCCACTACTGCCATCTGATAGTCGGCAACACCCTCTGGGAAGAGCCACTGCTGCGCAACGTCGCCCGACTCGACCTTGCCGACACCGCCAACCACCGCCAACCAGCATCACTGCAGAAGATGTGGACACTGGCACTCTTCCTCCACGACAACCCGCACTACGGCGACATCTTCGACCAGATGTGCATCAACAGCGACGGCGACCTCTGCCTCATTCCCAAACTCGGCATCACCACCGTCGTCATCGGCGACACCACACGCATCGCCGAAAAGTTCGAGAACCTCTGGGCATTCATCGACCAGGGCATCAGCCAGCTCGGCTGGAACACCTATACCGAAATAAACCTCAAATACCGCGGACAAGTCGTCTGCACCAAAGCCGACAAATTCAAATAAACACGCCCCTTAGAACGAATTTCGAATTTCGAAAACAGAATTTCGAAAACACAACAGTTAAACACCAAGCACATCAGCAGTTAAACAATTAAACATCAAACAATAAAACAACAAATACCATGAACAACGAAAAAGACATTATCGTAGGACTCGACATCGGAACAACGAAGATTGCATGTTTCATCGGACAGCGTGGCACAGGAGACAAAATCAAAATCATCGGCTTTGGCAAAACAGAGTCGAACGGCGTAGTCCGTGGCGTCGTCAAGAACATCTATGAGACCGCCGACTCCATCAAGAACGCCGTGCACATGGCCTCCGAGCAGGCCGGCATCAACGTCGACGAGGTCTACGTCGGCATCGCCGGACAGCACATCAAGAGCCAGAAGAACATGAGCACCATCCCCATCCCCGCCGACCACAACTGCATCCAGCCCGAGGACGTCAACCGCCTCATCCAGCAGCAGTACAGCATCATGCTCAACCCCGGCGAGGACATCATCCACGTCTTCCCGCAGGACTTCATCGTCGACGGCGAAAAACTCGGCCCCGAAATCGACCCCGTCGGCGTCGCCGGCCGTGAACTCAAAGCCAACTTCCACATCGTCACCGGCAACACCATGGATCTCCTCAGCATCCACCAGAGCGTCAAGCGCGCCGGACTCTCCATCAAAGGCGTCGTCCTCGAGCCCATCGCCTCCTCGCTCGCCGTCCTCACCGAAACCGACAAGGAAGCCGGCGTCGCCCTCGTCGACATCGGCGGCGGCACCACCGACATAGCCATCTTCCACGAAGGCGTCATCCGGCACACGCAGGTCCTCCCCATCGCCGGCAACGCCATCACCAACGACATCAAAGAGGAATGCAAAATCCTCCGCAGTCAGGCCGAAACCCTCAAGACACGCTTCGGCTCATGCCTCCCGCAGAACGTCAGCGAGAACGACATCGTCAGCATACCTGGCGACAAACGACACCAGCCACGCGAAATAAGCATGCGCACCCTCGCCACCATCATCAAGGGACGCACCGAAAGCATCATCGAACAAATCAACTTCGAAATCAACAAGTCTGGTCTCGCCAACAAAATCCTCTCAGGCATCGTCCTCACCGGCGGCGGCGCCCAGCTGCGCCACATCAAGGACCTCATCGAGTTCGACACCGGCATCGACACAAGCATCGAACTCCCCAACGAACACCTCGACAGCGACACCGACAGCGAAATCATCAACACCATGTACGCCACCGGTATCGGACTCGTCATCTACGGTTTCAACGAACTCGACGAACAACGCCGGCAGGAAGAAAGCTCCAAGCGTCACGACGAGCCCGACGACACGGACGAAAAAACCGAGCCATACGACAAGAAAGAGGAGATGCCGCACGACGAGAAGAAAGAAGAAGAGATGCCCTCCCCCTTCGGCGACGACGACATAGAGCGCGAAGAACCGCAGAAACCCATCATCCCCGAAGTCGACACCAAAACCCGTTTTGGCAAAGACCTCGGCAAAAAGTTCATGAGCGCCGTCGACAAATACTTCACCAAAGTATTCAGCGACAACACCACCCGCAAAAACGGCAAAGATGAAATCTAAATTCCGAAAAACGAAAACCGGAACCTGAATTTGAAAATGCAGCACGCTTAATCTATTTCAAAATTCACGGTTGAGGTTAAATATCGTTTTGGTTCTAATTCATGAAATTCGTGTTCGTTTAGTTTATCGTAAGGAATAATTCGTTTTCGTAAAGATTTTTTCGTTTTCGTCACGTTGTTTAAAAATATGTTAATAACAAATCCGAACAAAAGCCAATACAACAAATCATAACCACTATTTTTACAAATATTTTATAGACTGCATAAATACATCTATTGTATTTATTGTCAGATAATTGCAAAGAAATAAGTATCATGTCCGACAGCACAAATTCAATAAATATGGAAGACAACAACAATAGCAACAACAATAACAGTCCAATCGTCGGCTCCACCATTAAATACGAGCCACTCCGCGACCAACCCGCCAAAATCAAAGTCATCGGTGTCGGCGGTGGTGGCGGCAACGCCGTCAACCACATGTTCGAGGAAGGCATCCACGGTGTCGAATTCATCGTCTGCAACACCGATGCCAAAGCCCTGCAGACCAGCCCCGTGCCCAACAAGCTCGTCATCGGCGACCTCGGCGCAGGCAACGACCCCTCCTTCGCCCGCGAGATGGCCAACGAGCATAAACAGGAAATCCTCGACGCCATCTCCGACGACACACAGATGCTCTTCATCACCGCCGGCATGGGCGGTGGCACCGGTACAGGCGCAGCCCCCGTCGTCGCAGAACTTGCCAAAAGCATAAAGCTCAAAGACAAACTCGTACCCCAAATTCTCGTCGTCGCCATCGTCACCGAGCCCTTCGGCTTCGAAGGACCTGTCCGCATGGCACAAGCCAAGAAAGGCATCGAAGAACTCAAAGAACATGTCGACGCCATACTCGTCATCAACAACGACAACCTGCGCCGACTGGGCGACATGGAACTCGACGAAGCCTTCAGCAAAGCCGACGACGTACTCCTCACCGCAGCCAAAGGCATAGCCGAAATCATCACACGCAGCGGCAAGGTGAACATCGACTTCCGCGATGTCAACACCGTCATGCAGAACAGTGGCACCGCCCTCATGGGTACCGGCGAAGGACGTGGCGAGAACCGCGCCTTAGAAGCCATCGAGAACGCGGCCACCTCCGTGCTCCTCAACAACAACGACATCAAGAACTCAAAGCACGTCCTCCTCTACTTCACCTACTCCCCCACCCGCAAAATCAAGATGGACGAGCTCTACAACATCACCAACTACATCAAAGAACGCACCGGACAGGAGGCCAACGTCATCTGGGGCAACAGCATCGACGAGAGCCTTGATGACCAGTTGCGCATCACCCTGATAGCCACAGGCTTCGAACCCGCCACACCACCGCAGAAACACTACCTCGACCCCTTCAGCAACACTCCCGACCCCAAGCCCGTCGAACCCGAGCAGCCTAAAGACATCCATGACCAGCCCGTCGACGAGAGCGGCATACACATTGTACACAAGGCAAGCACCGAGCAACCCGCAGCCACTGAGCAACCCGCAGCCACCGAGCAACCCGCAACTCCCATGACGAAAGTCGAAGGCAATGTCGAAACAAAGGAGAAAAAGGAATACGTGGCTGAAAGCCT
>Ga0247610_10002541_pt1 | contig 20899 bp, 30 predicted proteins | sample 174DNAGHGhighgp2_FD_193483 | JGI IMG/M metagenome (GOLD analysis project Ga0247610, IMG submission 193483) | Sheep rumen microbial communities from Palmerston North, Manawatu-Wanganui, New Zealand - 1742 DNA GHGhigh gp2 | ecosystem: Host-associated > Mammals > Digestive system > Stomach > Rumen...
CGGGATCCACGTCACGATCCGCGCGGCTGTCCAGAGCCATTGGGTCGGGGTCCCAGCCCAGCGAGTCGAGATATTCAAAGTCGCTCGCGTCATACTTGTGGCTCTCTCGCATGGAGTTATAGAAGCCATCCTTTGCGATGCCGATGCGTTGGCACAGGATAGAAGTCTGGAAGGTCAGCGGCGTGAGGTCGCGTTTCATCTGCTTGATGTAGTTCTCACCCAGCAGCTGCAGGTTCTCGATGGAGGAGTATTCCTTATAATATACAGCCACCGAGCGCATCCGGTTCAAGTCTCGATCGAGACGGCGCAGATGGTTGCGCAGGTAACCAGGCACTGGTTTACCTGCAGCCTGCATCTCACGGATGCGGTTCTTGGTGTACCAGATATGATAGAGCGTGCCCTTGATGGTCTCAATCAGTTCCTCATCCATCTTCTCCCGATAATGAAGGAACCAGGAGCCCTTGCTGGTCTGTGGCATATCGCTCAATATCATCACTGCATGGTTGAAGCTATGCTTGCCAAAGTGGCTCTTGATGCCACCATTGGCGGGAAAAACCTCATCCTTCAGTTTATTGTAGTCGATGAATTTGGCCTCATCCACCAGCACCCACGACAGCGTTAACGAGTTCGCTGCACCTGGGCGATCCTGCGAGAGGATGATGGCGACAGAGCCATTATAGAAGCTGATGACATGCTCATAATATTTCGGGTCGATGATGGGTGAGGCAAACGACTTGGGAGGTTTCTTGCCCACCACATAGTGGATGCCCTCCTTGAATCCCCATCGCTTCCATGCCGTCAACAGTCCAGGAATGGTGTTGGTCAAACCATGCCTGAAGGTGGGCACCACGATGCCACCAGTGCTGCCAGCCATGCGCTGCATGTTACGCAACACGAAAGGCGCAGCGATGGAGTCCGTCTTGCCGGTACGACGGCCAGCCACGATGACCGTGGTATTGGCACCGATGAGCTGCGTCAACCGTTGTGGCTTATTGAAGTATATCGGATTCGGTTCCTTCATCTCTCTTAGGTGGTGCAAACAGTTCCTGTTCCTCGAGGTCTGCTTCCTCATATTCCACATCCTCGATGTCGATGGTCTCCTTGCGGTATTTATCGATCATCTCCTTGATGCGGGTTTCAATGTCCTTGATGGGCTTGATGCCGAGCACGCTCGGATCATTGGTCGCCGTGAAGGGCTGGACCACGATGTCCTCATAGGGGATGAGCTGTTCATCCTCAAGGTCAACACGGTTATATTTCGCATAGGAAGCAGCGGCGCGTTCCATGGTCTTGGTGTCCTTGCGCCTCTTGGCCATCTGGTAGGTCTCGAGCAGCATCTGATTCGCCTTCCAGCGGTGCCAGTCACGGCTGGAGCTCGTTAATGCGGGCAGCAGCTGCTTGATGACGCTCAGGTCGCCATAGATGGCACGCTCGTGCATGCCGGTCCTGCCCGTGAATTCCTCCACGAATTGACGGTCAGGCAGGTCGGGATTGGCCAGCACCCACTGATATTCGGCACGGATGCGCATCAGGTGGTTGATGGTAATCACGTCATAGCGGACCTGTAAATCCTTCTCGGCGGTAAACAAGTCCTTCTTTGCGACCTCTATGATATTAGGTAACGGCATTATTCGTCTTCCTCCATATCGATGAGTGCCTGCCGGGCGTTCTCCAAGGCGAGCGGTGAGCCCACCTGCGCCAGCTGGATTTCCTGTTTGCGGAGCTCCAGTTTTCGCATGGTCTTGCCCTTATTATAGGCGATGGACACCAGGTTGCCCTTGATTTTGATCTGGCGGCGCAGTTCCTCGGGCCACACACCTAAAATGGTGGCGATATCCGAGATGGACATGTAAAGCGATGCCATCTGTTCAATCTGTTTCAATTCTTCCTCTGTAAAGGTCATGGAGCGGCACACTGTGGTTTTTAATTAAATCTTTGATTTGGGCATTGATTGTCCTGAAAATGGTCAGGCTGGTAGAGACAAAGGCGCTCTCGGTGCGATTGCCACGGGTGAGGTTCTGACTTGTGATGACCGTCACCACTTCGCCCTTGACACTCTCCACCTGCAGCACCTTGCTGTGGTTGTCGGCCAGGAATGTTTTCTCCACCACTTGGGTGAGGAACGGCCACAGCTGAATCGTCTTATTCGTCGCCTTGTGGTCGAGTACCAGGTTATATTCCTGGACCAGTCCAGACTTCTCGATAAAGAACAGCCGGCGCACAAACTCCTCGCTGATGGAGAACGAGGTCTGCCACACAGTGGCCTTGCCCACCTGTTCCAGAATCCATTCGAGCACATCGGCCACCTGCAGGGCATTCGTCAGATAGGCCTGATTCTCTGCCTCTGCAAGCGGCTTCAACCATTGCTCGATATCAACGCCACGCTTCATTCAATGATGCCCAGTTCTTTGAGCTCGTTGGTCATCTTCTCGGTGGGGTTGATGACCAGGGCATAATTGTCGGCCAGCTGCTTCTTCAGTTCCTCGGTCGGGTTTCGGCGATAGCGTCCCTTGTTGAGGTTGATGATGTTGCAGGCCTTCTTGCTGGCAGCGCGGGCGTCAAGCTGTTCAATGACCTGCCCTTTCTCGAGGTCGAAGTCATCATACTTAGCCCAGTTGTCGTGATATTTCTTATCAAGTTCGATAAGTTCCTGCAGCAGCGGATAGCAGTCCGAGTCATGGCAGGGAATCTGTTTGCCGGCAGCGTTTTCTTCCAGGATCACGAGACGGCCATGCAGCATCCTCATGCGCTGCATGATGCCCAGGTTCTCGGTGTAGGCTGCCTGGATCTCCTCGGGCAGCTGGTCATGGTCGGCACGTTTGCCGCTCTTGAACTCGCTGGCAGGGTTATCTTTCTGCAGGGAGCGGGACTTGGCGATGGTCTTCACCTGGTCACGCATCTGCTCCACCTGCTCATGGGAAACGTCGTCGAGACGGAAGGCAAGGCGTTTCTGCAGCTCACTCTCGAGGGCACCGGCCCACTTCTTGGGGAACATGCAGATATTCCTATATTGAACCTTGTTGTGGTTCATCTTCAGCAGCAGCAGGGCACCATCCTTGATGTCGCGCTGGTCGGCAGGGGTGTCCAGCCATTGCTTGATGCGTTGAGTTAATTTTTCGTCAATCATAGTTTGTTGTTGATAAGTGTGAAAAATAGCATGTTCTTGTCATGCTGGATGAGCAGCTGCTTCATCGCTGCCAGCGTCTGCCCGGTGGTCACGAAGTCATCAAACACGATGACGTTGGGCTCCTTGGGTAGCACGTTCAGGTCAAACACCGCATTCACGCGCTGGCGTGTCCGGCACAGTGCCACATCCTCATAAAAAGGAATAGCCAGGGACTCAGCGATGCGCTCACTGATGAGCGTTGCGAAGTTCCTGGCCTTATGCCTGCGCTTTGGCGATGTGCAGATACACCAGTCGCCCTTGTCAAGAAAATGGCCTACCGTCTCACGGATGACAGGGACGATGTTTTTGGCGCAGAACTCCACCATGGCAGGGTCGTTCTTGATATCAGTCAAGGTGCGGCCATGGACCGTCTTCTGCCAGATGGAGATGAAATTGACATCGCTTCGGCGCGTCAGCCTGAGCCTGAAGGAGAAGTCGCATCGCGCTTCAACCGACTTATCCCAACCCTTACGCTGTTGCACAGCGAACAGGTCTTTGGCCTCAGGCGGGTTGTCAAGATCATCTAAAAGGTCGGAGAGTTGCGCAGATTCCGGCACATCCGTCAAGAGCCCATCGGCGTAACTCTCCATCCCTATTTCGATTAGTTACCGTCGCCGGGGGTGTGCTCGTCTTCCTCGCCTTCCTGCTCAGCAGCTACCTTGGAGGAATAGACGTCGCCATCGGCGGTAACGATCTTACCGACATAGAAGGGAGCGGCCAGCTCGTCGGTCACCTCCACGTTGATGGTGGTGCCGGCAGGCGTAGTGCCCTGGCCATTGTCCTGGTTGACGGTGGTCAAGGTCGGCCACTTGTCATTGCCTACAATGCGGAAGTTGCCAGCCATGTCCTCAACGACGAACACGTTGTCCGAGTTGTTCAGGAAGCCAGCTGCAGCCGTAGCCTCCTCATCAACGCCATTGTGCATGAGCACGAGCTTGTTGAGTTGGGTCTGGCTGGGCTTCTCGCCCTGAGGCTCGCTGGTGAGCTGAGACTTGTCGGGGTTGATGTCCACATACTGGAAGGTGGCATTCTCCACGAGTTCGAAGTCACCGCTGTACACGCTCGAGGTGGGACGTCCAAAGGCGTCACGGGTCAAGGTGGGCCACTTTGCAATCAGGTTCTTGTTGCAGAAGTAGGCACGGCGACGGATGCCCGGGTACTGGGGCATGCCGTCACACCAATCCAGAGATTTCTGCAGAGCAGATACACATTCTCTTGCCATATTGATTGTTCAGATTAAGGGTTCAACAATACGGTTTAGGCAGCCGTAACGGTTACCTTCACAACAATCTCGGTGGTGCCGTTGGTGCAGGTAATGTTTGCAGATCCAGCGGCGACGCCCGTAATCTTACCCGCGCTGCTGACCGTAGCCTTGCCGGTTGCCGACGAGGAGAAGGTCCAGCCCGTTGACGGGAATACACTCAGGTCATAGGTAGCGCCAGCTGCCAGGGTGACCTCCCTGGGCTCGATGTTCGGCTGAACAGCCGATCCACCAGCGACCATAGCCACCTTCAGGAAGCGCTTGTCATAGGTACGGAAGCCCACGCCGAAGAACATCTTCGCGTTTACCGTGAAGGTGTCAGCATTGAGGCGCAGTACCTCGAACTTCTCCTCGTCCGAAACACCGTCGTAGCCATAGATGACGTTCTTCTTGGGAGCGATGAACATCACGCCGGTACCAGCGAGACCGTCGAGCGGAGCGAAAGTCATCTTGCGGTTGCTGCCCTCCACGTAGTTCTGTTCGAACTTCTGATTGTAGGGCACCGAGGGATGGGTGAGCAGGTAGCCCTCGTTGTAGAGGTCAACGATGGCGGGATCGCAGAACAGGAAGCGCTCCTGACGGCGCAGGCGGGTGTCAAGACCATATTCCAGGCCCTTGATAACATCCACCACGTTGTCCGCAGTGATAGCGTCCGAAATCTGCACCAGGTTGCCGTTGGCGACAGACACCTTGCCGGCGATGATAGCCGACGAGATCAAGGTGGCGAAGCCATTGAACAGGTCCAGCGTGGTGTTGCCGCTGGCATTGCGCTTAGCTACAGGGAGTGCGAGGGCGAGTTTCTCGCCGGCGCTTTCCATGATGGTGCTCAGCACGAGCCTTGCCATCTCGCTCTTGGCCTGTCCCATACCGAGCTTGTCGGCATGTTCACCGAGGAGCGTTTGGATGTAGTCGTTGGGCACGAAGTCGTGGATCATCGAGCCGAAGAAAATCTCCAGGGTCTCGAAGTTGATGGCCGTCGAGCCATCGCCGCGCTGGTTGGCCACGTAGGGGTAGAACTGAGCCTCACTCTCTACGGTACCCAGGTGCTGGTTCGTGCGGCAGCCGGGAAGGCCCGTCATGAACTTGGTAGCGTCGCCCATGGCGAGCACGGGCATCTTCAGGAACACACGTCCCCACTTTTCAGCCGCTTTCTTCCAAGCAGCCTCGTCGGGGGTTACATTGATAAGATGGTTCATGTTGTCTTACTTTTTGAGTTGGTTCAACATTTCGCGGGCTTCGCTCACCTCGGCGCAGTAGTCCTGCAGCTGCGAAGGCTCGGCGGCAGCCTGATTCTGATTATTCACCTGCTGAGTGGCTGCGGCGGGCTGTTTGGACAGATCCGCAATCTCAGCATCCTTGGCCACGATCTGGGCCTTGAGGCCTTCGATTACCTTGTCGCGCTCCACCATCTGGGTGTGAGCCTCATCAACCTGGCCCTGCAGGGTGTTGATGTGGTTCTCCAACGTGGTGAGCTGCTCATCGGTCAGCGAGGCACTACCACCTTCCTCACACTCGAAGGTCTCGAGCGCCAGGATGGCAGCAATAACAGAGAAAAGTTTCTTCTTCATTGTGCTTAATACTTGGTTAGTTGTTTCCTTGGTTGTGTAGATACCTCTCAAGAATTCCTTGAAGCGGGAGAACAGGCCGCGCTCATCGTCATCGTCCATGGGCAGGTTGGGCATCGGGATGCCCTCGGATGCCATGAAGTCCTTCACTTCTTCCGTCATTACCGGCTTCTTGTCTTCGGGCAGGTCGGTCACCTCATCAACGAAGCCCCAGTCAAGAGCTTCCTCGGCGGTGAGCCAGCCGCCCTCTCTCATCAGGTCGAGCAGTTCGGCTTTCTCCTTCTTGCATCGGGCAGCATAGCCACCGGCGATGTTCAGGTCTATCTTGTCGAGATCTTTCTTGGTCTTCTCACACTCCTGGATGAACTGGTCCAGCTGGTCGGCATTCATCTGGTCCCACACGAGCATGAACTGGCTGCACTTGTGCACCAGGTACATCGCATTGCGGTCAATGGTCACCGACTTGGCACCCAGGGAGGCGATGGTGGCAGCGCTCGCGTTCATACCTTCATAGTGAACGTGCACGTTGCCATGACGTTTGAAGGCAGCGCTCACACTCAAAGCCGTGGCGACGGATCCGCCAAGCGAGTTGATGAGCACATGCACCTCATCGTCCTTATATTTATTGAGGACATAATCGACGTAATCGCTGTCAAAATTCCAGCCGCCGACGTAGCCCTTCAGATGCAGATGATAGGTTCTTTTTGCCATAATCAATCGAGTTTTGCACAAAATTAAGCCCTCAAACGCCCTATATAAAAGACTTTAAGGCCTCAATTCTCCAGGGGAATCAGCGCTTTATAGCCCTGATATTCCACCGTCACCGTCTTCACGGCACGGTCACCACCAGGCACGCCGGTGTTGGTTGTGACCTTCACGGTGGGGTAAACGGGTTCACGGCGTCCGATGAGCCACCAGCCACCATTGGCCTGTCGGATCATCCACACGACGCCGGCACGCGGCACGTCCTCGGTGGTCATGAAGGTGAGCGTCACCTTCTCGATCCTGCCGTTATTGCTATGTTCCTCAACGGCCTGGCAGGTAGGCTCGCCCTCCAATGACACGCGCGTGCCATCGGCGAACACCGCAGCAGGTACTCCGGCAAGGAAGCAACTCACCACATCGGGGGTGATGTCTTCGGGCTTGAGATGTCTGACTTCGACGATGCCCGGCATGTTATAACTGTCCTGTGTCATGTTGTAGTGCTTAGTAGTTATTTGTTATACTTTGGTTATTCAGTTGCGTTTTGTTGAGGTTTGTTAGATTTGCGGTTTGAAATCCACGTTAAAACGTGTTAAAAATCGCGTTTTTATCGCTTAGGAGGGGTTTGACCCTCGCGGTAGGCCTTACGTTGCCTGAAGAACATCTGGCGGATGGCTTCCCAGGACTTTTCCTCGGGCTCGATGCCGTGCCGCTCCATCCAGTCATAGATGCAGTCGGTGATGGGCAGCGAGAGCTTCTCCACCTTGTAGAGGTCATTCCACAGCTGGACACGGAACCTCACCATAATCACATGGGTGAGTACCTTCCTGGCATACTCACTGAGCACACACCAGTAGGGTGCAGGTTTCGACTTGAAGTCGGGAATCTCGATGGCAATTTGACCATCCTCGCGCAGCTGGGGCTCTGCTCCCTCCGGCAACTTGTCCAGCTGCATCTCGAGCACATCATTCTCGGCACTCCCACGGGGAAAGCGCACGACGCCGTTAGCGTCGCCCCAGTCATGGAGGCACCATTCACCGAGATACTTCGGTAGTGTAAGGTAAATGATCATCATAGCGCACAATACTGATATCGATAGCACAAAGATACTAATTTCTTCATATTCAGGTGCAAGTAACCGAAACAAAAATGTGCAGAACTTTTTATAAAAGTTTCTGCGTGGGGGTGCCTTATATATAGAAAAAAACTGTGCAGTTGTACGGGCTACCTCTTTTGAAATATTCAAATCGCTGTGCATCAGTGCGTTAACTTCCGCACGATTTTTGCACGATTTTCGGGCCCCGTACAACTGCACTGTACGTACAACTGCGCACTTTTTTTTTCGCAAAATCGTGCGCTTGTAACTTGCTGATTTTCGGCAACTTTTCCCACTTCCGTACAACTGCACTCTTTTTTTTACCTTTGAAACAAGTAAAAAGTAAAAAAATAAATTAATGAATACACCGCCGACTTGGCGGCTGCTTCCAGCCTTGTTTATGAATGGTAATTCGCCAACATTCTCCTGTCAGTTTCAATGCAGGTTCGGGCGTCGGGCCCCGCTCCCCCACCATCGAGGGCTTGAGCCAGTACAGCGGTACATGTGCACTATGATATTCGCTTAAAGTAGGGGTCCGGGGTTCCCGACGGGCAGGAGCCCTGGCATAAAACATAAACTTCCGAAAAAGAAAAAGGGCCCCGCGTCATCTCGACGCAAGGCCCGGGCCTTTGTTCAAACTAAAAAATGTCAACAAAAAAATGTTACTGTCGCCTGGCCATCGCCCAGCCATGTCGGCCATCAGGGCGATACACGATGCGATATCCGGCCAGTAGCATGAGGTTGGCTACCTCACCCTCTTGGGGCTCTGCCATGTCCTGGAGCTCGCGTTCTATGGCTTCGGTGGTCTTCAATAGCACGTCTGTGCCATCTTGGGCGGGTTCAAAGTTCTCCAGATAGGCTGCCAATGCCATTGCAGCCGGTGAGATGTCATTGCTCATTGTTTGCCTCCTTTCTTTTTTGGTTCTCTTTCATCATCTCAATATAGGCACCGATGGCGTCATGCAGCACCTCGAGGTCGCTGATGTCATCGAGCCAAATGGTATCGTCTGGCACACTCATGCCATTGTCATCGGGGCTATCGATGTGGATGCGGCATGCCACTGGCACGCTCGTGTCATTGACATCGATGCAGCGCTCTATCGTGATATTGATGTGGCCACGGCCCTCAAAGCGGGTGGCCATAATCTTCATTCCGTCCTCGATCATACAGCAACAGCCTCCTTTCCGGCGGGCGTCATGCCCTTGTAGTCTTCGTTGATAGTCCAATAGTCACCGGTCCAATTATGGAAGCGGCGGTTACCCATGAAACTGCCCAGGTGGTCCCAGGTGTTCAGCGGTTCGTTGAAGGCTTGCACATTGAGCTGGTGCAGCTGGCTGGTGGCCATGGTGTCGCCCATGCGCCGGATTTCCTCAAAGGTGCAGTTGGTGTCGGCCACCACCTTGCGACCGTTGAGCAACTGGAAATGATATCTCTTGGCACTCATGATTGTCCTCCTTCCTCTGACTCAAAGTTGATGGTGCCGGACTCGCACTTGTCCATGTCTATCTCCCCGGCGAGTTCAGCAAGGTAGATGACTGCAGCCTTGGGCTGGCTGGTCTGCTTGGTGGGATCGCCGCTGTAGATGGTAATCTGGCAGTGACCAGGGACACCGGAATAAGGGCTTACCTCCAGGGGCCTTGACTTTGATTTGGCAAACTTGTTGTCAAGCAGGCGGCAGTGGTCTTTGACGGCCTTGATTAAATCCTGTATGGGCTTCGTGCCTTTAATTAGGCGATGTTTGAAACCAGACACGAACAATGCTACTTCTTCAGCCTTGCGGTTTGTGGCCTTATAGGTTACGACCTCTGTGCAGAAATAGATCTTCATTGGGCACCTCCTTTCCTCTTGTCCCTGGCGACCTTCAACTGGCAGAGGCGGCAGTAGGATTGATAGCCATTGCCCTTGGCGTTGAACATGCGCAGAGGCTTGTAGCAGTCGCAGCAGGAGCAGCGCTTCTTCTCGGGCTGGATTTCGTTCTGCACCATGCCGGTCATGTTCTGCTTGATGGTACATGCTCGGCCATCGTCAGTTGTAAACTCACCGTGGCCATGGAAGGTGCCCAGGTATTGCCATTCGCCTGTGATGGTCAGGCCCTGCTTTCCGGGCACAAACATGCACACGTTGATGTCGCCATGCTTGGTAGCCGTAGCATCCCCATACTGCAGGGCGTCTTCTCGGGAGCCTTCCATCTGGTGAATCTCCTTGAGGTTCACATAAAACTTGAACTTCATACCTCAGCACCTCCTTCCTGGTCCTCGCGTTCTTGGCGAGCTGCAGCACGGTTGTCATCCACTTGCTTGATGTACTTGTCGCGCAGTTCCTCCATGAGCTTGTTGTAGTGTTCACAGATGGCCTTGCGCTCGTCGGTTGCGGTCTGAGCGCGGTCATTGAAGCGGCCCTCGGCATCGGCAAGCCTCATAATCTCCTGTCGGGAGAGGCCGATGCGCTGCGTTTCCAGATTGCTGATGCGGGTGGTGAAGTCATCAAGGTCGCCCATCCCTTCGGTCGGGGCGTCGAGCTTCAAGGCGTGGCGCAGGTCGGCACGCTTATCCTTCAGACGCTCAATTTGCGTCTTGAGGTTGAGACGCTGCAGGGCGAATTGTTCTTTGATGCTGGTGCGCTCCAGCTGGTAGGCGTTCTTGATGATGCGGTAGCGCTCATCCACCTCATGCAGTTCCTGGGCCTTCTTGTTCATCAAGGCTTGACGGACACGGGAATATTCGGCCTCTGTGCGTTGGTTGCGTACTGCAGCCGGGCTGGTCCAGTCGTTTTGCTGATTGCCGGTCATCATAACTGGTCACCTCCTTTCGCAATACTGATAGTTAACATGACGGCGAGGTGGCCCACCCATGCGACGATTGCAAAAATGGCAACAGTCGCATGCTGCTCGGTGGCGAGCCAGGCGAGCAGGCTGATCAGGGCGCAGAACGCCAGCAGGATGTTGACTTGCAGAGTTAAAAACTTCAGCACGATGTGACCCAGTGCTGTGGCCAGAGCTTCATAGCTCTCACTCTCCCGGTTGATTTGAATTGTGTTGTTCATAACACTTGTTGTAGGTAAGCAATTGGCAGAATATAAAAACGGCTGCCTGTTCCGTGCTTACCTACAACAAGTGTCATCTCCGAGGGAGCGCCATTTATGTAGCGGAAAGGCAGCCTTTCTATCGACTGATGCGGGCACAAAAAAAGCCCGACTGATTTCGAGCGGATAACCGACGCTCAAGCGGCGATGACTAACATCGTTGTAGGTAAGCGCTGCAAATGTACAATGTCCGTTGTAAATGTACAAGCAAAAACGCCAGAAAATTGCCGAAATATGTTTTATAACATAAAAATCGGCAAGAATTCCGTGAAATTCCGCCGATTTTCCGCGTTATTTTCCGCGAAAACTACATATTAAGCAGGTTTAATCCTGCTTATTTAGCAACTGGACAAGTTCCGGCTCAAAAATCATCCTGATTTCATGGCCCTTGTCATGCAGTTCTTTAATTTTCTTGAGTTTGCTTGGACCGGCACCATGGCCGATAACAACCACGTCGGTCTTGCTCGAGATGGCTGTATTGATGTCGGCTCCCAGGGACTGCAGCAATTTGCCCAGCTCGTTGCGGTTCGGGTAGGCATCAAAGGTTCCCGTGATGACTACTGCAGCGTGATAGAAGGGCGTGGATTTGTCCTCTACCTGGTCATCGGCCAGCGGATCCAGCGTGGCACGTTCATAGGATCGGTTGGACTTGTCGGCCATGATATGGCGCAGGCTGCCAGCCCCAGCAGCTGCCATCACGTTACCCTGCAGGGCGAGAAATACCCTGGCACATGCCACCGCATCATCGAGGGCATCGTGATGGCTGCCCATATTGATGCCGAACTTGGCACAGCAGGCCTCCAGCGGTTGCCCCGTCAGCTCATAGGTGCAGATGTTGTTATCCACATCGATGCCCGACAGCCCATAATAAGCCATGCAATCACGCAAGATATTGATGTCCGTGTTGCGGTTGTGGCAGACAATGGGCAGCTCGCCCAAGAAGTTGGCCAGTGTCGGCCACAGCATCTCGAAGGTCGGGGCAAACTGCACCATTTCGGGCGTGATGCCATGCACAAAGGTGTTGGTGCGCTGCTCATCATCGGGGATGGGCTTGATGAGTGAGTAAAACTTTCGGTGGATAATGCCGTCCAGAACGACGGCCAGACCGACAGCACAGGCGCTGGTGCGCTTCACTGTCATGGTCTCGAAGTCAATAGAGACGAAATCTTGTGTTGACATAGTTTCAATGGATTAAGTTAACACCTGCAAAGGTAACAATTTTTCCTTTGATGCGTGTATATTTACAACGGCTATTGTAGTAATACACGCATTAGCGAGAAAAAAGTAATGGATGTTAATTTTTTGGCGCGTTTTGCTTATTCCGCCATGTTCAGCGCGACATGGCGGAAACTGTTGGAATAATAGCGCATTTCAGCGAGATTTTTATGCGTTTTTCTTGGTTAAATTTTGTTGGTATGTAAAAATCACGTTTATAAATGCCTGTATTTACGGCATTTTCAGGGTATTGTTAAAGGGATATTCCCTTTAACTCTGTCAGACGACCCCCCGCCCGCCCTGCGGCGTGGGTGTCCCTTCCCCTTCCCCAAGTTAGCGGAATATGCTAACACATGTTAAAATCGTGCTGCCCCAGCCGAGCGATGCGCGGTGATGGGCCTGGCGCCTGCGTCTGGCTCATCAAGGGTGACGTGATGCTGCCACCATGCCCCATCGATGGGCGGTGATGATGCAGTGCGCCGCATGTAACGTAGTGGCAGCGCAATGCCTCAGTGGCCGGCGTGAGCGCACCGCATCCCGGTAACCATGTCGGGCTCATCCTGACTATAGCGAGAGCGAGGCACGAAGCCCACGCCATAGGAAGGTGAGCCGGGCATGGCGGGTTGCGGTGAAAGAAGCGAGCCCAAGGCCTGTGAGGGATGGAGCGTGAACGAGTGGATGCGGGCACACGGAGTCATCACGGCCCAACGAAACTCCCCGATGCAGGGTTGCACCGGGGAGAGTCAGATAATTAAACCACCTCCATTCTATTATTATGATGAAACACGTTGAGTCATTGCTTGAGCCTGCGATGGATGAAGTATAGTATTACCAGGGCAAGGATGACTGCAGGGACGATATAGACCCAGGGAGGAACTGGATGAGCAACAGCAACGACATCACTGGACTCCTGGATCTGTGATGTGGTGTCCTGGCTGCTGCTGGTCGAGTCCTGCAGCTGGGCAGTCTGCACCACTGTTCTCTCGGCCACTGTCCCGCTGGTGAGGGTGGCACGGCGGGCCTTGAGCAGCACCGGCACCCGGCCGTTGCTGTTCGATTGGGATGACTGCTGTGCCAGCGTCGTGGCTGTATCGGGCAGAAGGTAAGCCAGGTTCTCCTGCCCGATGGGAAGCCACAGCTCAAGGCTATCGAGAGAAAGGGTGAAATTGTGGTCAATGTGCTGCTGATCGACAGACGTGACATCCTGTGTGGTGACCGTGACAGCTTCGGCTGTTGCGGTCTCCACGCGGGTGGATTCTTTCGTGCTGCGACACGATGATGTAGAGATAGAGATCAGGAGTAACACCAGAATGATGAGCAACATGAACATGATGCTCTTGAACAGGTCTTTGTAGCGCGATTCCATAGGCGTTGTTATTTGAGGTGAAGAATATTCCTCCTGTTGCGTGGGCCATAGCTCACATGAATCCAGTTGTAGCCATACTCATCGATGAGCTGGTCAAAGGGAAGGTTGAGTTTGCGGATGAGGTCGAACAGCCTCTTGTTGTCCTCTGGCCTGTCGCTGACAGTGTGGATATCGGCGGCTTGCCCCAGGATGTGCTGGCTGGACGCTGCGCCCTTCACAATCTTGTTGAGCCTGGGACACCGGTAGCCGCTCGAGACGATGATGGGATGGCCCCATGCCTCGCGCAGCGGGTCAAGGATTTTCTCGACTAGGTTGCGGATGTTGTGGGCCACCTCGGGCGACGGGGTGTTGTCGATACCGTAACGCTTTGCGGTAGCGCTACGCGTCATCTCGTTGATCGTGAAGTGTTTCATCGGGATTGGGTTTTTCGTAGTCCATATAGTTGTCATCGTCCATCATGCCGGGGTGATGCGGATGGTGGCGCCGATAGGTGTCATAGGTCTTGAAGCGGTAGTGGTAATCCACGCCAATCAATGAGCCTGAGAATGTGCAGCACTCACCGAAGGCAACCAGTACCGAGTTATGGATTTCGCCGTGAGGAGCGGCCCAGAAGCCACAGAACAGCAGCACGAGCCCTGCTGTGACCAGCACGACAGCGATGCCGAGCTGGATATTGAGTTTTATTTCCGGAGTCAACTTTTTCATACGGCGAAGTTACCCCCTTTTGGCACCCCACAAAAAGACAATAACGGCTCTCCCGAGTCGCTATTGTCAGCAATTTTTAATCCATGTTACGGCTGCTGGTTTGTGCAATTCGTATTAGCAGCCGAGTATGTCTATAGCAATAATCGTGCCATGCTAACTTTGCGGCAAAAATGCCTACCATCAACACTATCGAGGCGAATTATCGCCTGTATCTCTCACGCCTCAGCAAGCAGTCCACACGCAAGGACTACACCATGCGCTTCAATGTGTTCCTCACCTGGTGCTCCATGGAGCGCCTCGATGGACTGGAGGAAGTTAATTTCCCTCAGTTCCTGGACTACGTTTTTCTCGATCGCGGCGTTTCGCCCAGGCGATATGGTCACAGTTGAAGAATATCCCGTTGTTCTACACGGAGATTCCGACTTAACTATCCGATTGTGGTGTGCTTGTCGCTTGAGGGTACATCCGTCAAAGCAATCACGTTATAGCCGTCATACACCTGCTGAAGGATTAGATTAAGATACATATTCACAGCCACCGAGAGCGCTGCCGACGTGTGCAGCGGCTTGGGATATGTTGTTGAGTCATCGTCACTCCATACATGGTCTGAGAACTCAACATTGCTTGTCGCTATACCGTTATATCTGTCATAGCAGAATTTTTTGAAGCCGCCGTTGGTAAAACCAATCGAGGCATAACTGCCTATCTTGTTGGGGCAGGTATCGCCGTCAACGATATTCGGGTACTTAACTCCATAGAACTCATAGAGCCATTCCCATGTGCGGAACAATGTCCTTACGTTCTTGCACCCGTCAATCAGGGACGCGTAGAAGCATCCGTATTTTGTTCGGGTATTGCTCCAAACCGTCGAGTGCATGTCCATCGTGAATGACAACTCGCTGGCAATGCTGTCAAGCAGAGTTCGAACATAGGCGGCTTCGGCCTCAGAACCAGTCCAGGCTGCATTTAACTGCACGCCGTTAGCGTTATTTTGCGATACATTTCGCTTTGATGTGCCACCGTGTCCTTCACCGCTCGCATCGCCGACATAACAGTCACTGCGCCGGTTGAAGCCCCACGGATTAACACATGGAACTATCGTGAAGGCCACGTTCCCGCGCAGGTACATCAGTTCCTTGCTGTTCGCAACTTTAGGGGACAGATCACCGCCGTAGGCATTCGCAATCAGATACATGATTTCAGCGAGGGCGAATACAGGATCAGGCTCCCATCCATGGACTCCTGCCTGAAGGTAGACATGCTGGATGTAATACTTCGGCTTGAATGTATAGTAATATATCGGTATGGTGCCGCTGGCATCGTTGCCGAATGTTTGCTTGCTTACATAATCAGGATAAGCGGAAACAAGTGCATCGTACTTAGCAACGACATCGGAATATTTCACCAATGCAGCAGGGTTGCCCGCGCTGTCGGTTTCCGTTGCGCTCACTCCATCAGGCAGGAAGTTGTTGGCATCAGTAGCCAGGCAGCTCGGCATAGTGCCGAAATCAACAAAGCCTCTCCCCATGATATTGAAGCCGCCGCCACCTACTGAAGGAATCATGCGTTTCAGGTTATAGGCTGCTTTAGCTGAGGCAGCCTTGTTGCTCACATTTTCGTCAAGGCTGTCAGTAAGGACAACGCCTTGCGGCACCTCGCTTGTCGGAGCGAAAGGATTGATATTCGTGTTAGCCATGATTATTGGATGTTATATCGTTCAATATCTACTTGCTGGTTTGCCAAGATTTCTTCAGCCGTCAACAAACGGTTGTACACTCGTATCTGATAGATAGTGCCTTCAAAGAACGACCTCGCAGTGTCACGGGCACCAATGAAAACACCTGCGTTTGCCGTCGGGTCAAAGTTGCCGTCTTGCGTGACAGATAATGTGCCCTTGTTCTTATATGCAGCCAAATTAGCAAATGATATGGTTTGAAGTCCGCGCTTTTGGTTTGCGACTCTTCTTTTTGGTTCTGAAACAGCAGCAATAATCGAACCTGTTCCAGTCATACCAAGGGCCAAGTCCCCGCTATTGTTCTGCATAAACAATAGTGCAGTAGCAGTTCCACCGATGTTGGCAACGACTTCAATAGTGTGTGTGGCTGGGGCGAAACCGAGGCTGCTTGCTGCGGAATATCTTCCATATGAATCAGTGCCGTTGAATACCACACCGCCATTGCCGTCAAGGGTGACGTTGTTCATCGCAAAAGTGACGCCGCCTTTCCTGGTGCGCCACTCTGTCGTAGTGGCATCAGCGCCGTCAAGATGGAATACCAGGCCAGCAGTGACGTATGGCTCTACTACTACTACTACTACTGACTTGGGCGTTGCGCCGCCGCCTGAGATAACCAGTGAACCGTCTTCCAATGTGCCGCTGCCGCTGTACGACACGGTGACCATCGCACCAGCCAAAGCGTTGGCCAGCGGGATGGTGACGCTGCTGGCCGTTGTGCCGTTGTATGTAACAGTAAGGCCTGTTCCGACGGTAACAGTCAGGTCGCCAGTCAAGCTGCGGCCTCTGATTTCGATGGTTTGGCTGACGCCGCTGCCATCGTTGGTGCCGAGGTTAAGCGTTGTGCCGCTCGGTTTGGTGATGACAGGAGTGCCAGCTGGCACACCGCCACCCGAAAACTCGATGCCGGCAATGTACAAGACCTCAATCTCTGTGGGATCTTCCGCATCATTCACTTGGGCGTAAATCGTGGCAGGATCGAGCGTGGAGGGCAGGTCGCTCTCCTCGCACACGACGAGCTTGGCCATGTTCTCGTGGGTATGGTTCAAGTTCACGGTGTAGGTGTTGCCGGCGGTGTCGGTGAAGACGATGGTGCCGTCCTGGTTGGATGACACGCCGTTGAGGGCAAGAATCTCGCTTTGGCTGCCTCCAGCTGCAATCTGCGTGAATGACGAGCCGGTCCATCGGTAGAAGTTGCTGTTGGCAATGCTGAAGTAGATGAGGCGTTTGGAGGGTGTTCCCAGGTCGATGTCACCCGACGAGCTTTCGGTGTGCCAGAACAGGTGGCCACTGTCGAAATAGACGTCGCCCTCGTTCAGATCGTCTAGCATAGTGTCGGCGACGTTGCGAAGGACAACAGGGGTGGCCGAATTCTGTTTGATGTGGTTGGAGGCGTCCTTGAGCTCTGCAGCACCATCGATGGTGATATTGCCGGTACCCGTAATCGTCTCGCCGTTGATGGTCTTGAGCGGCTGATGGGCGGTGAGGAAGCCCATGTCATTGATCAGGTCACTGAGCTTGGTGGGCACGGTGACGTCGCCTGACGAGATAGAGACAGCCTGCACGAAGCGCGAGCCCGTCCAGCGGTAGAGCGTCTGGTCTGCCAGGCAGAAGTAGATGACCTTCCTGGAAGGTGCACCGATGTCCGGGTCACCTGATGTGCCTTCAGCGTGGTAGAACAGGTGGCCAGTATCATAGTAAACGTCGCCGATGTTCAAGTCATCGAAGACCGTATCGGTGACGTTGCGCAGGATGATCGGGGCAGCGTATTGCTGTTTCAGATAGCCAGCATCGTCACGGACCGACTCAGCAGGGCCAGCAGCCACGAGAGCTGCCAGCTGGTCGGCCTGTTCCTTGGTCATCAAGCCAGCCTTGCCTCCGGTTCCGGCTGTCGCACCCACGAAGGTGACGGACTTGGTGGTGCCGTCGCCGAAGGTGATGGTCAGCGTTACCACCGACTCGCTTGACGGGGCACTCATCAGGTTGACGCGCTTGCCGTAGGCCGTATCGAGGTGAGACTTGTCGGTGGCAGTCATGATACCGGCACCGGTTGACGATGCAGCAGGGAGAACGACCTGCCTGGCCGAGTGGCCGTGCTGCTTGATAGAGAGCGACACTTCATCCTCATCCTGGGACTGGGTGAAGGAGTCGATGACGTTGCCCGCTGCACCAGTCTGGGCGTTTTGGGCTGTCTGCAGGGCCGTCGATGCGTTGGACTCGGCGGCAGAGAGACGTTGCAGGATGGCTGCCTCATCCTCCACATCGATGCCACTCATCGACGAGATGGCATCAACGATGCGCTGCAGGATCGAGCCAAGGCCATTGGGCGTGATGGAGTCCCTGGCCGTCTGAGCACGCAAAGTGCTGATAAGTCTAGTGATGTCTGATAAATCCATAATGTTCCGAAATTTGTACTGCACGAAGTTACTACCAGGCTGAGGCAGACGAAAAGACAATAAAAAAAGGTCGGGTGCATCCCTGCAGCCGACCTCCAAGCGTTTACTTAATCCATGAAAAAACTTTCTTTATTAACTTTTAATTTTTCTTTATGAAGACTAGTACTTTTGTTTGTTTTACGCCCTTCCCGGGCCAGGTGATGGCGGATGGCGTGCATCCCTGCAGGCCCATCCTGTTATGAAAAAATCAATACTTCCTTCTGTTTAACCCATAACTATTGTATCTATGAAAATTTTTTTAGCATGCCCTTCCCGGGCCAGGTGTTGCTTTGGGGGAACTCGTTCCCCCGGGTTGAATTAGAAAATGTCAATACATATTTTGGTATACCTTACTACCCTCACGGGCCTCAGCGAAACGCGCCACATTAAACGGGAAATACCGTCAATGTGTAGCGAGAGGGACACGTCCCACGAGGTTCTTCTGGCCCGCTGGCCTCCTCAACTCTTTTAAGTCAACACGCTGCGTTTATCGTCCAGCTTGACTATCCTTGTCGGGGGAACACGGTAGTTATCCGTGTGTGGTGTCGCCGAGGGATGGGCTTGCACCATCGTCTCATCCGGTTGCACCCGGAGCGCTTGCATTCGTCAGCTACTCTCGACTCGGCCCTAATCGCTAGAGGCCTGCTTTGTAGGGAGGGGTGGAATCGAACCACCCTGGTTGTTTTTAGACACCCCTTTTGAGGGTTGGATTTTGCCGTTTGGCTGTTTCGCTTTCCTTAAAAACTTAACATTTAACACACTTTTGTTTATTAACACGGTTACTATATAAGCCTTTCTCCCCACCGTTGGTCTAGTACTCGGTCACACCTCCTTTCGATGAACGGTCATAATTTGTCTTAGTGCGCAGGTACCAGGGTTTGGGATGATCCTCCCGGTACTCCTCGAGGTCGTCACGAAGTTTCTTCAGACGCTGTTCCTCGGGTGAGGGTTCAGTCTTGGGTTTCGCCATCCTTATTCTTCCTTTTCAGGGTGAATAAAGAGATATTCCACCACAACTGTTCCTGGAATGAGGCAAGCAGCAGAATCGTCAGGCCGAACCATGAGGCCCCGATCAGCGACAGGATCATGAGGAACTCACCGACGGAGATGCCGAGCTTGCCGTCTTTCTTGTACGCGCTGCAGCCGAGGATAATCAGCACGATTAACGTGGCTGCCAAACCGATAAAGTAAAGGATGTTCATAATGTTGTTTATAATTAAGTTATTGTTCTTTCTTGACTAGCACCACATCGCCTCCGATGGCCAGGGCTTTCTCAAACATTTCCCTGCAGCGCTTTGGTGGCTGGTCATAATATCTTTTGGTGAGCCCGAATAGAGAGCAATGGGTGTGGCCACCTGCTTGCCTCATGTTGCTGTTGATGCCGCATTTGCAGTCTCCACAGCAGTAAGGGACTTCATAGAACGGGCCTTTGCCGTTGATATACACTTTCATTGTTCAAACTCTATTGATAGTTGCTTGGGTTCCTGGAAACCCCAGTGAAAACCTTTCGGAACATTGACGTCATCTGCCCACATGTTGCATGGTGCGTGGTCAGCCCGGATGCGCTGACTATAGTCAACGCCAATGTACCATCCCATGTCCTTGCGTGCCCTAATGGCGCAGACCACTGTCTCTGCATGCGGGCCCTCCTTGTGGAAGTCCAGATGGTGGCTGCAGTTGAAGCAGCATCGCCGATGGAATTTGTCAGCTTTCATGCTTTGCCACCTTTAGCTATAGCCCAACCAGCCCGTGTGAGCCAGGCTGGGGTAATAACACCATCATGGCCTGGGGCCATATCCCATAACAGGCAACAGGTCTGAATCAACTCTAATCGGCTGCATTTCTTGTAGCTCTGACCAAGCCACTGCCTAAAGGATTTGATTTCCTTCTTGAGTTTCCTGGGTAATCTCGGATAGGGCCTGAACAACTTATTGTATTGTTCCTGCGTCAATCTGCCGTAAGTACTGAAATGTAAGGAAAGTTTTTGCGGCATCGGCGGCTCGCTGTGATGAGGTACCTCGATCGAGACAGTGTCCTCGGTCACTTTTCCAAGTGGCTGCCAATCGCCGCCATCCACGGGTTTAAAATATACGTTCATTGTTCGCCTCCTGCATCTATATATTGATAAAAAGCCACATCAAGCTGTTTGTCATTGTGTACTTCATAAAGTCTTTCGACCCTTTTGACGATTAGCCTGGCCACATTGTAGTCAACAGCTTGTTTGCTTTTGAGCTCTATAAAAATGACTCTATCCGTAGTGTCAACCTTGAACGGTGCAGTACCTGGACTCTCTTTGTCCAGTGCGTCACAGTGATTCTTGACGATTTGCGTCAACGCTGAGAAAGCGCCACCATCAACTGTTATACCGGGCACGATTATGGCATTATTAAATGTTTCAACCCATTTAATGAGAGCCCTGCATTTATTGTTTTTGGGAGCAAAGGTCTCGACCTGCACAAAATATCGATCAATCATATCTCACCTCCTTCCTGGTTGATGGTCGGCTTCACGATGAATCGGCCAACGACCACATCATAGCCCTGTTGGTTCTGTTTCATGACGAGCCCGACTGCC
>Ga0247610_10002542_pt1 | contig 20894 bp, 11 predicted proteins | sample 174DNAGHGhighgp2_FD_193483 | JGI IMG/M metagenome (GOLD analysis project Ga0247610, IMG submission 193483) | Sheep rumen microbial communities from Palmerston North, Manawatu-Wanganui, New Zealand - 1742 DNA GHGhigh gp2 | ecosystem: Host-associated > Mammals > Digestive system > Stomach > Rumen...
GATCTAAAAAATAATATCTTGCTTCTTCTAATTGATATACTCTATTTGTTAATACTAAATCCTTAGAAATATTTTCATAATTTTCTGTTGGATCTTTTTTATTATTTGTTAAATAAAATTGAACATTTTGAGCAATTATATCAACATTTCCACTTGATGATGTACCTGATATTCTAGGTACTATATCATAAAATCCTGCATCAAGACCAGATAATGTAACTCTATATTTATCATCACCTGAAGTACCATCAGCTTCAATTACATCTTTACCATTAATAGTAACACTAAATTTAGTACCATTAACTAATAAATCTTTATAATTTTTACCACCAGCTGTAGACTCATCAGCAACACTTATAACAATACTTTTATTATTAGTTGCTGTAGAAATATCATATACAGCAGCTGAAACATCAATATCATTAATTAATGTATAACCATCTTGTTCTAATTTGTTTTTTAATGAAACATCAACTTTAACCCTAAATAAATCTCTTTTATCATAAACAACTCTTATAGCATTTGATGTTGATCTATTTCCTGCAGTATCTTCTACATAAAATGAAACATCAAATTCTTTTCTTTCAACATTATTTAATATATTACTAACAATAGGATCTAAAGGAATTCCTAAAGAATCATCAATTGTAGATTTAAATTTATAAGTCTCAGTTTTTTCAGTAGTATTTTCTTCTATTTTTATACAATTTTTTAAAGATTCTACTTTAGAAGAATTTTCAATTAATTTTAATTTTTCTTCTTTAGTATTACCTTCATCATCTATATATTTGAAAATAGCTGTTATATTCATAACTTTAGCTGATTTTGCCCCGACATCTCTTAATGTTAATTCATATTCTTTAGTTTTTAATTCATTTAGAGGCGGAGTAATTTGACTAATCGTTGGAGGATCTCCATCTAAAATATAGGATCCATAGGATTCAGAATCCGTCAGTCCATAACCAGAAATAGCTAACAGATGTAAATAATATGTTCCGCTATCAAATTCATCATTTTTAATTAAAGTTAATGTAATAGAACCATTTTCTTCTGGAGTAAAAGTATGACTATTTGCATAAGAGCTTGGATCTAATTTTTCTTCTGCTGGCTTTGTTTCATTTTTACTCCATTCATAATATAAAGTACCATCTGTTAAATCTTTTGCACCATTATTATTTATAGATACTAACACATTATAAATATTTTTAGGTGTACCAGAACTTGTTTGATCTGCAGTAATTGTTGGAGTCAATAAATTTACAGTACCATTTAAGAAATTCATTTTTCTATCTTGTTCTGTAATTTCTTTAGATAAAACATTATTATTAACATTTTTATATTTATCTAAATTATATGCCATATCACAAATTACATCATTAGGTAATTGATATGTAATATCCTTAATATTAGTTTTAGGAGCATCCATTTCAAATACTAATGTATCTGAATAATCACCCAATACTTCATCATGATTTTCTGGATTTCTAATTAAATCTGCCATTTCATAACTAGATGAATTATTAATTTTAACAGATAAATTTGCATTATGACTTGCTAAATGAACTGGTTCATTAAAACGAATATAGAATCTTAATTTACCATCAATACTTATATGAGAATCATCGACATATTCTGCAACGATTTCTGGTGCTTTATCATCTACTAATGTTAAGAATTGCCAAATATTCTTTGCTACTCTATCTATTTCATCACAACCATTATATACAGCAAGACCAGTATCTAACACACCATTATAAGGGTTAATTTTAAAGAATGCAGAATTCATTACATTATTAGAACCACTATACCATGTTGAATCCTTTTGATACCAATAAACCCTCTTTGTTTGACCTTTAATTTTGCTATCAACTATATCTACTAAATCATCATCATCGTCATATGGACTCTTGCCATCAAATACTATCCTTCTCATGGCTTTATCATTAAATTCATAACCTACATATCCATCCCAGAAATCATAACATGGTTCAATTTGAAAATATGATGATAATCCTGGACAGTTTGAGCTTCTTGAATAATTATCCATAAATTCTTTTCCACCATATAACACATGTATATTTGTAGTAGAAAAATATTTCTTTTCACCAATTTCCTTAATTACATATGAACCATAAGCAGATGCAAATCCTGTATTAATAAATGTATTAACCCAAGGCTCTGTAACATCAGTAAATGTTACATTATTACCTTTTTTAAATGTGTACCATGTTGATTTACCATCTAGATTACTAATACCCTTATGATATCTTGCTTGGAAATTAGCATATTCTTTTAAATAAGCACGATTCTTATCAAATCCATCAACTACATCTGTTACTGCTTCAACCTTAAAATCATATGGTAAATAACATTTCGCATAACTTCTACTATTATCAAGTGATGCATTTATAGTCTTATAAATAATTAAATTAAAATATCTACCATAAGTATTATTTTTATCATAAACTCTTAATTTTTCTCTATTTTCAGCTGTATTTAAGCATTTAATAGAAATCTTATAGCTTACTTTACCATCATTACCGATTTTTAATTTTATATTGTTATTAACATTTACAAAATCTAAACCAGGAATAGCTGTTATACCTTCAGTTTGATAGAAAAATTGCACTGAAGCACCAGCTTGACCTTCAGCAACTACTTCAACAACTACTAAGCCTGATTCATTTGCTTCAGCAACTGAATTTTTTACATAAATAATATTTTCAGTATCAGCAAATGTTTTAAATGTAATTGTTGATAAAAGTGTAAAAATCATAAAAAGGAAAATAATTGAAATAAATATTTTTTTAATTTTATTCTTCATTTTCTTGTCCCTCCTTATCTACTGCAACATATCCATTTGCAATCATAATACAGAATTCTTGGAATGAAAGCTTAGGGTTAGTTTTCTTTAATTCTCTATAAGCCTTCATTATTTCTGTTTGAGTTAATTCTTTTTGTTCTTTTTCTTCAGAAGCTTCTTCAGCTTTTTCTTCTTTTTTCTCTTCTTTTGCTTCAGAAGCCTTTATACCTTTAAAGCCTTTATTATCATTAGCTTCAGCTGCTTTAAAGATTAATTCATTTCTCTTTTTAATATCATAAAATAATCCATTTTCATCAAAGAATTGATCTTCTAAATCAGATTGATCCATTTTACCAATCTTATAAAGAGGAACCTTAAATGATGGAGTAAAATATGTTTTTAATGGAAAATTACCAAATGTAACAATAATTGAATGTCCTATATCACCAGGGTGATTTAATCTTTGTAATTCAGAAGGATAAATTAAAGGTCTAGTTTGAAGTGATGTTGAATAATTTGTTTCACTATGAGCTGTACCACTTGTTGAAGCGGTTTGAATTGTAATATTACCACATAATTCAGAATATTCTTTACAAGTTCCCATATCATTTGAACCGATAAACATCTTAATACCACAGTTACCTTTAATAATATCAGCAACATTATCACCATAAACATTATTTAATTGTGAATAAGATTGAACAATCATTGTAAACCAAATTTTTCTTGAACGACCTACTGTAATAAATTTATCGAATTTAGAAATCTTTGGCATATTACCAAATTCATCCATTATGAAATATACATTTCTTGGAAGACATAAATCCTTTGTTGCTGAAGCAACCTTAATTAATGTTTTATAAATATTTAAAATAAATATTGCGGCAAGATTATGTCTTGTATCCTTTTCATCAGGAATCTTTAAGAATAAAGCAGTTGGATGATCAGAAAGTGATTCTGCTGTAAAATCAGAAGTACTTGTTAATGAGCATACACCTGTATCATTAAATAAAACTAATTTATCATAAACAATTGACATATATGAAGCTCTTGTTGATGATGCAGCATCACATACTTGCTTAGATAATGAATAGGCTTTAGATAAAGGACTTCTTCCTTTAAAATAATTTCTTAAATCTTCATAATCATTTGTTGAATTTTGTAAAATTTTAGCTAAATTGAAGAATGTGAATTTTTCTTTAGTCATTTCGTTTGCAGGATCCATTGAATCTTCAAGCATTGCTAACAATACAGCTAAAGTAATTGATCTTGCACCCTTTTCCCATAAAGGATCTTTTTCATTTTCTACAGGAATTAAAACAGATACTAAATCATTTAAATCCTCATAAACTTCATCATATCTTTTCTTTTTATAAACCTTAATAGCTTTAACTAATCTTTGATAATCCTTATAGGCCTTACCATCAAATTCATACCATTCAGTTAATTCTTCATTTTCATTAATATCCTTATCTAAAGCCAATCCTGAATCAAATACATTATCAAGACGCTTAAATGCTTTTTTATGAGCATCACGATATTCTTCAAATTGATTCCAAATACTATCTAAAGGATTCCATCTATAAGATGAATATGTATCACGTAAATCTACAACCTTAACATCATATCCTCTATCTTGTAAAAATTTAGAATGTAGTGAGAATAATTCACCCTTAGGGTCAGTAATAATCATTGATGAACCAGCACTTGTTGCGCCAAGAATCTGAATCATTGGTGATACAAATGTTGTAGTTTTACCTGAACCTGTAGAACCAATAACAATTGAATGACAAGGTGAATTAAAAGCAATTTGCATATCCTTTTTTTTATCATCTAAAATTGCCATTACTGGAATACCATCTTTTTTAACTGTATCTAAGGAATTGAAACTATAAGATTTAAATATTTCTTTTTTCTCCTTCTCAGTCATCCATCTTGAATTTTCTAAATTAGAATCCCTAACTTGCTTTAATTTTCCGTAAGGACCATTTTTAGAAAAGATAGATAAGAAATTCTTATTTATAACAAATGCATACAATGCAAAGAAGGAAAAGAATACAAGGAATAAAATCAAATAATACATTCCTGATAAAAGCATATTATCAAAAGAACCATACCAATCAACAATTGTAAATTCGAATTTGCATTCAAATAAGGCAAATACTAAATAGCCTACAATTATTGATATCAATAATATTGATGCGAATATAAATAATAATTCTTGGAATCTTCCTGATGCAAATTTATGCGACATTACAACACATTGAAATAGCATCATAATTATCATTATATTTAAAATCCATCTAACATAATTAACTATAGTAAAACTACCATCTGGATTTGTAAACAAGCCTTTTGTTATTAAAATAGGAATAACAATTACATTGCTAATTATGAGTGCAATAATGATTGCAAGTAAAAAATAATGTCTTTTTTTCATCATTATAGCCTCCTTTCATAATAATTCTTAATAATTAACAACTTTAACTACTACATCAGCTGTCAATGTCAATTGAGTTTCATCAATTTCATAATTGGTATCTGTAAGACTAAATGTAGCAACAACTCCATAAATACCTTCGAACTTTGGCGATGTAATTGGATTATTGTTTTGATCTTGAGCTTGAGCCACAATAATGCCTGCCTCATCTATCTCAAATACAGTTTTACCTTTTTCAACTATAACAGTAGTGCCATACATTATGTTTGATTTTGCAGTATATGTATAAGAAACATTAACTACTTCTGGTAAATCCGTTGAACGCTTTATTTGTGATTTTTCTATCTCCCAAATCGGAATTCTGCCATTATTTGGTGTACCACTAATTAAAGCAAATTGAGGATTAGTATAATAATTAGAAGCAACTATAGATATTGAGAATCCTTCTAAAGTAATATTGCTAAGATCAAGCATTTTTTTAGTAATTTTTAAACCAAATTCAATATCTTCTATTGGATTATAATTAATTTCATCACCTTCAAATGATAATATTATTTTATATTCACCAACATTCTTATTAGAAATTGTTTCAATCCATTCTTCATTAACTAATATATAAGTTTTAATATCTGTAATAATAACTCCATGTGGTAATTCAAAATCAGGTTCATATTCAGCATTATCATATGTCTTTTCTATATTTTCTACATCAAATGATGACATATCATATGTAGCTTTTTCTATTGTTAATGTAGCACTTAATATAACTGTTTTATAATCTTCTTTAGAAATTATTGCTTTAAAATAATATTCACCTACGTTTATAGCTTTTTCAACTTTATTTTCTCCACTATAAATTTCAAATGTAACATCAGCATCATCTGGAACTGTTCCATTAAATGTTAAAGTATGAGGGTTTCCATCATATGTAACTTTTTCATTTTCAAGTTTAAAATCTTTTGCACCTTCAAATTCTATCGAACAATTAAATATTCCTGAAATTGGTGCTAATAATACACTTGAATTTTCAACCTCATTTATGAAAGCAACATTTAAATGATAGCTATAGCTTCCACCATCTTTAAAATCATCTACACTTATTTCTTTATCTGTTGATAAATCATGATATGTTAGTCTATCACTTTCATATGTATCATAATCAAATCCTTGAATATATGCATTTTTAAAACCAGTATCATGTTCAATTACGAAAACAAAATCATTTTCTGTAAATGGTCTTCTTTCTCCTGAATCAGGATCTATAACCATTACTTCTTCTCTAACTTTATTAATGATTAAATATGCATCTAATTCTTCTAAATCTAAATATCTATTTTGATTTTCACATTCAAATTTGGCAATTACCTTATATTCACCTGCAGCTATTTGTCCATTATTTTCATATGTAACTTTAACATCATCAGGTAATTTTCCTTCTACTTTTAAATTATGTTCTTGTCTATCAAAATTAACAGTTTGAGTATTAAATTCTACTTTTCCATCTATATTTACTAATTCTTTATTTACTATTAATTTTGATTCTAAGTTTTCTATCTTTTCATAATTTTGATTATTTGATTTAAATGATGCAACTACCTTATATTCTCCTGCATTAACATTAGAATTAACCTTTTCACCTGCTTCATTATAATAATCAAATAATACCTCTACACCATTTGGTAATGCACTATTATCTACTAATTTTGCATTAAATTCTTTTCCATCATATGTCTTTTCAAAATCATCTAATGATACCTTTGACATATCATATGAAGCTTTATTAATTGTTAATTTAGCTTCCATATCTGGAATTTGTTTATAATTTGTATCTGCACTACTAAAATGAGCAACAAATATATATTCTCCTGCATTTGTTGCATTATTTAATCTAACAGTTTTAGTTGAATCATAAATTGTATATGAAACATCTACATCCTTAGGAGCACCTACAGCTTCTAATGATTTTGGAGTTCCATCATATACATATTCTTGATCATCAAATTTAACTTCAGCTAAATCATGCTCTGCAGCTTCGATTTTTAATGTCGCCTTTAATGTTTTAGCATTATAACCATTTTTAGATATAACACCTATAATTTCATATTCACCAGCGTTTGTAAATGTATTACCATTTGGATATTCTATTTTTGCGCCTTCTGGTAATTCATAATTAATATCTATTCTATGTGGCATTCCATCATATGTACATGTATAATCTTCTAATTTATAAATATCATCAAATTCATGTCTAACAACATTAATTTTCATTTTAGTAACAAATTTATCTTTATATATGACATTTATTTCATGCTCACCCATTTTATAAAAATTAAGCTTTTCAGCATCAGGAATCATATCTTCTGTTAAATCTATTTCTGATGTTTTTCCATCAGTATAAGTTATTATTACTTTAATTCCTTCATAATTAAAATCACCAGCTTCAACATTTATAACTTGATCATCTTTGATTTGAATTTTTTCAACCATCTTATAATTGTTGCAGCTTGTTAAAGCAATAAACATTAACATTATTATTAAAATTGGTAAAATTTTTATGAGATTTTTAATTTTCATACTATTCACCCCAACCTTATAATTAATTCGAAAAAAGCGAAAATATCCCTATATAAAGTACCTTGTTATTTAATTTTACCATTTAAAGTGCAACAAACCTGCAACAAATAAGTTACATTTTATGGAAAAATTAAAAAAAATAGCTTTCCTTTTAAGGAAAACTATTAAAAAATTACATTTTTTCTTCTAAATCATTCTTTTCAATAACATTATTTTGTTCAATTTTAATATCATTTTTATTAACTTTTAAATCATTAACATCATTTGAAAGATTTTCTTGGAAATCAGCATTAATATCTTTTTTGATAACAGGCTCTAATTTAATTTCTACCATTTTAGCATATTCTAAATCAGCATTAATTCTTGCCATTTTATTATTATAACTTTCAAGCTTATTCTCATAATTATCATGAATATTTACATTTTCATTTTCTATTTTTTCTGAATTATGTCTTTCTAATTCATTACATGTTTTAATAAAAGATCTACAGAATTGAACTCTTCTTTTTTCATTTTCTTTTAAATTTTCTTCTAAAACACCTTCTGGTAATTTATGCTCTAAATATTTTTCTGCATAAAATTTTGCCATTTTATGATCACCATAATTGGCACTATTTTCATCAAACATTGATTCTACAGAAGCCCTTAAAGCTTTATATTCTTTAGATGTAGTATCAATCTTTCTTTCAAAATATCCACCCTTATTATCTTCAAAAATCGTTTCGATATCTTTTCCTTCATTTAATGTATCATTAATATTTTCATTAAATTTTTCGTTAAAATATTCAATACTATCTTCATTTAAGCCTTTTAAATTTGAATTATAATTTTCTTTTAAAATATTAAAATCAGCTGGATTAATTCCACTTTCATTTAATTCATTATTATTAAAACTATTTTTAATTGATAAAACAGGATTATTTAAAAAATCTAAAACTTCTTTTCTATCCTTTTCATTTGGAATATCTAATGGATTAATTTTATTAATTAATAAATAATCTTTAAAATATTCTTTTGCGGCAAATAATACCTTATCTTGAGATACTAAAACAAATTGATTTCTGCCCTCAGTTCTTGCGATATTATATGTTTCAATTAAATAAGATTTATAATTTGAAATAAGATTTTTACACATTGATAAAGGATTAATATCAGCTTGTGATTTGATTTGATTTTCATATTGTTTAGCAATAACACCCTTAGTTTCTAAATCAAAAGGATATTTTTTAGAAACAGAATATAAATTATCAAAATCATTACCAAAAGCGAATAAATTCTTTAATGAATCATAATCAGGGTCATATTGAGAACCAAATAATGTGTCATTTGTAACACTTAATTTATTTGTAAATGATAACCCAATTTCAGTTAAAAAATAATTTTCATACATTTGATCATTTTCTTCACATTGATTATATAAAAATTCAAAGCCACGACCTAAAACTCTATAAGAGCTCATTAATACAAATTGATCTTTAGGTATACATAATGTACGAGCTATTCTCTTACCTAAAGGTGCTTCTTCCTTTTTTAAGCTTCTTTCTTCACAAACCTTATCTAAATTAATTTTATTACCATTTAAAAATTTATTAATAGGGTCATCAAAGAATTCTTCTAAAGTTGTATGAGAATATTCAACAGTACCCATTAATTGACAAAAGCCACTTAATATTGCACTGTAAGGAGCATTTTCATTATCCCATTTTTCTGGTAAATTTGGTCTAAATTTAGATAAATCATTATTAAAGCTATATACTCTACCTGAATAAATATTACCACATAAAGCAATATCATCTACATTAAAATTCTCTTTAATATAATTTAAAACTTCATCATATTCCTTTTCAATTCTTTCTAAATTTTTAACTTCATGACTTATTTTTACTAAATTAGCACGTTTTTCTTCTGAAGTTTGAAGCTTCATATGATTATCAATTAATTTATCAACCTTAATAGCTTGATTAAAATAATCTAAAAAGCCATATTCTTTAGATCCACTTTCACCAGCTTGATATTCTTTTAAAATATTTTTAGAATCAATAAATCTTTTTAAATTAAAAATCTTATTCTTAAATTCATCTGAATAATTAATTTTTTTATTTAAGAAAGGCTTATACATTTCACCTTCTACATCAGTGTAATTTTCAATTGATATAATACGTTCATGTTCATCATTATAAGCATCATATTTTATACCATCATAGCCATTTTTGGTAATCCAGTCTTTATATTTTGTAACAGCAGTTGCTGTTCTTTTTACAGAAACCTTATCAATTGTATGCTCAACAATATTTTTTTGTTTTTCAATAATATTATCTTTAGCATAATTTAAATATTTAATATAAACATCTTTTTCATCTTGAGATATTTTTTTATCATTTTCCATATCCTTAATAATCGCATCAACATAAGGAGTAAGAGGCTTTTTAACTGGTAAAAATACTTCTTTTTTAATTTCATAATCTTTTTCTATAGCTTTAATATCTTCTTCTTTTAAATCCTTTTCAATAATATCAAATATTTTTTCATAATCTATAATTGGATTCAATTTATAATTAAATGCATATCTTATAGTTCTAAGTTCACCATATTTAGTTATATCTTTATACCCTTCAAGTATATTTTTTAATTTTTCATAACCAATTACTTTAATGGCTTTTTTAGATACAATACTAATTAATTCATTTACTCTATTAACTAAAATATCTTCTTTATATTGTTCAGAAAAAGTTTTTGCTTTAGAAAAATCATTATTCTCATTTTCTTTAAATTTTTTTAATTCTTCTATATCTTTTCTAATTAATTCATATAATTTACTCATAAACTATCACTCTCACTTTCTTTAATTTTAACATATCATGTGCAACAAAAATGCAACAAAAAAGCAAAGCCAAAGAGCTTTGCTAAAAATTGTATTATTGAAGTGGTCCCCAAGGAATATCATCATCATAAACATCTTTTTCATCTTCTGATTCCTCATCTTCCTTTTTTTCCTCTTCATCTTCTTTTTTATCTTCAGTATTTTCTTCTACATCTAATGTTTCATTGCCTTCATCAACAATAACATGATCATTAATTTCATTTGTAGGCTTTGAAGCATTTTTATTAGAATTACAGCCTGATAATATAAATAAAGCAAATATTGAAATAAATAAAATTATCTTTTTCATATTGACCTCGAATTAATAAATTTTAAAATCTTTATCTCCATCTTTATAAACATCAATATCATATGAAGAAGATGCAGCAATAATATCTTCTAATTCAATAATTTCTTCTTCAATTATTGGTTTATCATATTTTTTCATTATTGAGCACCTCCAAAACTAATTTTATTTGATGTATATTCAACACCATTATATGTAGTTGTAGCATATATCTTACATTCTTCATAATTTGCTGTTGTAAATCTTAAAACATAAACAACATAATATTCATTTGGATTTATTGCTCTATCAAATGAATGATTTACATCATTAACATTTGCTTCATAAGTTTCACCTTTTGAAGTAATTCTTTTTACAACATATGGAGTATATTTAACTGTTTTTGTTGTTTCATTTGCATATTCCATTGTTACTGCAAAAGAGACATTTGATTCATCAATATCAGTATCTATATATAAAATATTCACAAATCTTACAAATGTATATTCTCCAACCTCAGCCTTTTGAACTAAAGGTAAAATATCTTCTGGAATAAATTCCATTGAAAATATTCTAATATCATTTGTACCACCAAAATAATATGTATCAGCTGAATCAATAGAATAAGTTATATCTCTTCTATCTGTTTGAGCATCAGAGTCTCCATCTTTTGTCCAATTGACATTACCAGAAATAGCTTCAATATTATTATCATTAGAATCAATTAATTTAGCTCTTGTAGCACAAGCCCAAGTTCCACTAACATTAACAATAAGTTTGCCTTTAGCTGGTAAATTTAATTTAACTCCTCCATAAGTATTTGTTACTTCATCTTTAGCGACAAAATGATACTCACTATTAATATTTGTACCAGCCATAAGTGTGAAAACATCATTTAATTCTTCATTAACAAAACGATATGGTCTTTCAGGATAGTCTTTAGTGGAATTATATAGTTCATAAATTGTATGTGAAGTTATTGCATATTTACCTTTATCAAATGAGCCATTGTCATCCCATTTAACATATAATTCCATATCTTCAGTTACATATGTATTTTCATAATCAAATGCATTTTCAAAATTTTCATCTAAATAATAACCACCAAATGAATAACATGGTCTATTTTTAGCTTTTAAATAATTATCTACAGTCACCTCTACGACACTAGTTTTTCCCCTGTCATGAATTGTTACATTATGTGTGATTGAACCTTTTGTTACTTTAAACCCTAATAAAACTAATCTTTTCATTGATTGAGTTCCTAAATAAAATGTTCCTGTTTCGTCAAAAGTTATTGTTTCCTTTTTTACATCCGTTGCCTTGACTGTAACATCAGAATATTTGACAATAGCATCATATGACGAATTTCTTAAAACTAAAGGTGCAGTAACGGAAGCTGAAGCATTGGTAGTATATGTATCTTGGCTTTCTGTAATACAATAATAAACATCAACTTTTACACCAGGATTAAAGACTTCCATTTTTATTTGATTTTGAGAAAAATTACTATTATATTGAGCTACTATTGCATAATTAAATATATATGAACCATCATCTTCAACATATGTTGCTGTACCACCTGCTGGTCTAACAGGTACTACATAATAAGTAGTATGATTTAACCATTCATTTTCAAAACTTTTTATAATAATTTGCTCATTATCCTCATAAAGATTCATTCTTGGCTCAAGTGCTTCACCACCATTAGAATCCACTTTAAAATCTAAATCTAAATTCAATTCTTCTGCTTTTACATTACCACTAATGGATAAAATTATTCCAAAGGTAAATATAATCGCAAGAACAAAAAATATTTTTTTAATTTTATTCATAAATATAAATCTCCCTTAATATATTTATTATTCTAATTCTTCAATTTCTTCTTTTTGAATATTATTTTCTTTATCAATTAATTTAATATCATTAAAAATTTGATTATCTAAATTAACATCTTTTTCTTCTACTGCAGGAATCTTAACAACATTTTCTCCTGTTTCTACTTTTAATAAATTTTCTTCTACTTTTTCTTTTTCCATATCTTCAAATGTTGCTAAAGTATTTTTAACTAAATTAAATCTATATTTTCTCATAGAATTCATTCTATTTTCATCTAATCCACCATGTCTTTCAACATGCTTAATATATTCATTTCCTGCTTTAGTTAAACGACTCTTATTTAAATAATCTTTGCTATTTGGATCATTATAATCCTTTAAAGCACTCATGTAAGCTTTAAATTGATTTGATGGCTTTCTAAATATTTTATCAAAGAATCCTCCCTTTGATTCTTTTTCAAGATTATTATAATTATAGCTATCTTTATGTGTTTTATTATTAAATTTATTAATAAAAATATTATGAAGCTTATCATCATAATTTTTAGTCAAGCCTAAAATTCTATTAATTTCATCAGGAGTTCTTTCTTGAACAGTTACATTAGCTTTTCCATCTAAGAACTGATGTAAAGCTACTTCTTTTGTTTCTTTTGTTTGGGGATTAGTTTCAATTGCTTTATATTTTAAGAAAACATTCTTATCAACTGTTAAACCTTTTTCTTTAAATTTATTGTAAAGTATATAAGGTGATTCTCTTAATGCAAAGCTTTCACCTCTTTTTGATGTAACACCATATTTAGGATCATTTTTATTTATACCAGGAAATACCTTTTTAATATTTCTAGATAATTCTTCATTTGTAGCTTTATCTAATTCTGGAAAAGAAAAAAATTCTAAACTATTAGATTCAGGTAAAATCATATCTGGATAATTTGTTGCTTCAATAATTTCTCTAATATTTTTAGTTACATCAATATATAGTGGAGATGCACTTAAATTTTTATCCTCAAAAATAGACGCTGAACCAAAATCTTGGCATTCAATTGATACACCCATATTATCTTTAAAAAATTCTAATTGCTTTACAACATCATCTTTAGCTTCTACTAAAGGAGTAACATCAAATTTCAAAATATTTCTTAATCTATTACTTGTGAAATTAATTGGATCTTTTTTATAGCTTTCTAATAATTCCTTATTATATTGTTTACTTTCTGGACTACCATCATGTTTGCATAGAAAAACAATACTTCTAGATAATAAATTATCTTTCATGTCATTCATACCATTTTCACCAAACACTTCACGTCTAGCCTCTTCAAAGGCTGTTTTTTTAGCAGCTTTTATTTCTTCAATTTCTTTAGTTAAACGATATCTAGCAACCATTTTTTCATCATCTAGACGTTTATTAAATTTTGCTAATTCTTCTTCATAATTTAAAAAAGGCTTATATTCTTTTTTCTCTTTAGGGTTTGATGCATTCTCTTGAGCTTCTAATTTTTTCTGCTTAGCTTCATAATATGCATTTATTTTTTCAAATATAAAATCAAATTTTTCCTTCGCTTGTTGTCTTTCTTCGTCTGTTAATTTTTCATAATTTGGCATTTTTATAATTCTCCTTTATTTTTATTTTTTAAATTCAACTGTTATTTTAGTTCCTACATCTTTTTTACTAGATATAGTTAAATTCCCATTGCACATCCGATGAATTCTATAATTGATATTTTTTAAACCAAAATTTTGATTTTGTTCAAAATTAATATTACTTATATCAAAACCTACACCATCATCCTTTATTTCAACAACATATTCTGAATCTAATTCAAAAGTTGTTATTGTAATATCTCCACCTTCTATTTTTTTTAATACACCATGCTTAATTGCATTTTCTACAAGTGGTTGTATTGAAAGTGGTGGTACTAAAAAATCTGTAGTTCCAATATCATAAATAACATTTAATCTATTATTGAAACGCAGCTTTTCTAGCGATACATATGTTTCTATATGTCTTAATTCATCATCAAATGGAATTAATTTAGTTTCCGTTAATGATGCTAAATTAATTCTTAAATATTCTGTAAATTCATCTAATGATCTTTGAGCTTTTTCTGGATCAATTGATATTAATGTTGAAATTGATGATAAAGAATTATAAATAAAATGTGGTTGAATTTGTGATAGCATTAATTTTATTTGTACTTCTTTATTCATTTCTTCTTTTTCTGCAAGCTGTACACTTTTTTGATGACTGATATAAAAGAATATAATTTCAACTGAAATAATTATTGATGCATAATTTATTGCATAACCTTTTAAATAATTTTGAACAATTATTGATAATAATGGAAAAATAGAGAAAAATGAAACAGCTATTTTTTCTGAATAACTCGCCCTTTTATTTGTTAAGGCAACTATTATAATTCCAAAAAATACTAAAAATTGATATCCTTGAGAAACAATCATCCAATCATTTCTTATATATTCTCCATTTTCAGCATAGAAAAATATACCAGTAAATATATTTATAAAATCTAAAGCTATAAAAATTAAAAAAAGCAATAAATTTATAATTCTCATTATTATTTTTAATTTTTTAGTCGAGAAATTATAAAACATCATGTATCTAAATAATAATAACACTTCTAAATTAATCATTATATAAAATAATGTGTAATGTATGATGATGAAATTATCGCTTGTATAATTTAATTTTACAAATGAAAAAATTAAGTAAATAGAAAAATGGATTATTGTAAATAAAATAAATAATAACAACCATTTTTCATCATTTCTTTTATTCTTTTTTATAACTAAGCCTACAAAATGTACAATTAATATTAATATACCAATTATACAAACTGTAATATTAAATATTATATTTCCCATTATTAAAACCTCAGTCTAAAAGAATTATAACAATTTGGGTGCAACAAAAGTGCAACAAAAAATCTCTAAGACTAATCTTAGAGACTTTAATATTATAAATATATCACAAATTAGAAGTTTTATATAGTTTTGTAGGTTTAATTATACTGTTTCGGAACCTTTTCTTCATACTAACCTCCCATATGTATAGAAAAATATACATATATGGAAATTATAATACAAATAAATAATTCATTAAAAGGCGTATTATTCCACATTATTCCATAATTAAGTTGATTTTTTAATTTAGATTTATTTAACATAAATTTATTTCATAATTATTAATATTTTTATGATTTTTTAAAAAAGAAAAATAAAAAATATAGCCTACTATAGTTGTTATTATTTCTGTTATTGGATAAACCATCCAAAACCAATAAAGGCCGTAAAAATGAGCTAAAATGTAGCCTATTGGAACAAAACAAATAACAGTTCTTACAATTGTTAAAATAATACTTCTTATAACATAGCCTACAGATTCAAAAAAGACTGGAAAAATTAAAGATGTAACCATTGGTAAAAAGCTTATACCAATAAATCTAAATGCATAATTAGTTATATTTAATACTTCTTCATCTTTAGAAAATACACTAACCATTTGAATAGGAATAAATTCAAAACATAATGTACCAATAAACATTAAAATAAGACCAATAATAATTGTTTCATTAAGTATTTTTTTACATCTATTTATATTTAATCTAGCATAATTATAACTAATAATAGGAACAATACATGTTTGTAAAGAACCTAATGGTATAAAGAAAAATGTTTGTAATTTGTAATATAGGCCTAATGTTGTTACAGCAGCATCAGAAAATTGAGCTAAAATAACATTTAATCCAAAAATATAAAATGTATAAGCAGATTGCATAACAATATTAGGAATTCCTAATTTATAAATATTTAATAAATGCTTAGGATAAATATTTAATTTTGGACTTTTCTTAAATCCGGGCTTTAAAAGAATTAAAGCTGATATTAATTGACCTATAACTGTTGCTAAAGCAGCACCAGTCATTCCCATATTTAATCCAAAAATTAAAATAGGATCTAATATAATATTAATAACTGCCCCAACAATTTGATCTATCATTGGTAAAATCATTTTACCATCAGATTGTAATATTTTTGCCCAAATAGATTCTAAGAATAAACCTAAAGGAAAAACACATACTATTTTTCCATATTGCAAAACATATTCAATAATTTTAGGATTATTTGTTTGTAAATTAGCATAAGCTGGTAATATTAAATAAGTAATTAAAGCAAATAAAAACCAAGAAATTATTGCAAGAGGAGTACCTATTCCTGCAACCTCATTTGCTTTATCTATTTTTCCTATACCTTTATATCTAGATATTAAAGTATTTATTCCTACCCCTGTTCCAACAGCTATAGCAATCATTAATAATTGTAATGGATAAACAATTGATAATGCTGTTAATCCATCTTGATCATAATTTGAAATAAACAAGCTATCAATAATATTATATAATGCTTGAATTAATTGACCTATCATTACAGGTGGAGCTAATTTAATTATTATTTTATGAATTTTTTCATTTCCAAAATCAATATTTGACTTCATAATAAAAACCTTCTTAAATGTACCACCATATTATAAAACAAAAAACAATAAATAAAATAATGTAAATGTTTTTTTAGAACAAAAGGTAAATAAATTTACCTCAAGGAGCTTAAATATATAAATCATAATATTAATAATATTGAAGCTGCTAAATTAATAAGAGTTTAAAGAGGTGTACATTCTTTAGGTTAGTTAAGTTAAAAAAAGAGAAAAATGTCCGAGTACTACTTGCACCTTATTAATAAAAGACTAGCTAATTAATACAATGAAATATTAAAAACATTATTAAAAACTATAAAATTGGCTCTATTAAGCCATTTTATGAATTTAAGCAAAGAAAAAAGTTTTAACACCAAACTGTATCAAACCTATTGTTCTTTAATGGCAGTATACGCAATAACTAATACAATTTGCGTACCCCTAGTTTTATGGCAATATTTACTGAATCAAATCATAATGCTTCAAATCACCCGTCAAATCTTCTTCAAACTCATCCAAGTACTGAACAATCTCATCTTTCGTATAATAAAATATATCTTCAATCTTGTTCAATTTTAAATATTTATTATCCGAATCATAAAAATCAATAAAGTTTGAATAAGCTATTATTTCATATTTATTTCCTAAAACATCTATCAATGTTATTTCAGGTTCAAATCCATTAGCTACTAGCACATTAACATTATTAATAAATGCTTCTTTCATATTCTTAAATATTGATTTGAATAAGTCATTATTCTTAAGAACTTTAATTGCATTTGCAATATTAGCTTTAACTTTTTTAGGTAGTCTATTAATATCAACCTTATTCATTTGACAAGCAAATAAATGTTCATGCGCTGAAAACAAGTCTTCATCATTACATATAGGATTATTTATTGAGTAACATAGGTAAGTGTAATCATCTAAAGTACTTTCGCTTGTGATATCTGGTCTAGCACCAACAATATAGTATTCGTTTATATTACTTTCATAAGTTACTATATCTCCAAAATTATATGTTATTGGAAACTCAATCTTTTCTTCATATAAAAATTGGGGTTTATTATTACCTCTTGGATCATTTATGGAATAGTAGTTATCTGTTTCTTCAGATATATAACCATATTTATTTAAATCATGTATTGAAAGATTAAATAATTCTTTTTCATAATTAGATTTTGTTTTATCCCTTAGATACATTAAAAAATAAACTCTATCTTTTTTTATGAATTTCATAGCTAGTGAAGCCCATTGTAAATTACTTATATTATTTTTATTATATTTTAAAAATTTCTTAGATTCTAAAGAATGAATTGAATCAATTATTTGTTTATAAAATACCATACTATCTTTTAATGCTTTCTCTTTTAATTCATAATCAAAATCATATTTACATTCTTCTATTATTTTGATTGTTAAAAGATTTCTTTTTTTCATGACATCAAATACATATTCTCTCATAAAAGAATCATATGAATTATTATAGTTAATAAAAAGAATTTCATCCGGATAATTCTTACGCTTATGATTCATAAACCAAATTGTATCACTAGTTATTTTCTCATATTTGTCAAAAGAAAAATCTATCTTTTTATAAGCATCAATAATTATTTCTTTATATTCTTCTGAATAATTTGTAAACAACATTACCAATCCATAGTATAAATACTTTTTATCCTCTATTAGTTTCAAACCAAGTTTTAAGACTTCATTAGATTTATAATATTTTAAAACATCATAAACTTCTTTTTCTATTGATTCTCCATATTTGTTCAACAAATCAAAACACAAATCTTGAGGAATTTTATTCTTGATATGATAACATGTCTCATAATCCTGAGAATAAGCTGTTAGAATTTTTCTTATATTATCCAAATCTTTTTCTAAAGATAAATATTTTAAAACATTATTAAATTCATAATCATCAACTTTTAAAGAAAAAAAATTAATGAGTAGATTATCATCTGTTTTTAATAACGTGTTTAATGTATACTCTTTCGGCTTGTCTTTCGTTTCTATTTCATTATCTTTTGTAATTTCATTAATGAATTTATCATTTTTATATCTTCTAGCTAATCTACAAAAATACCAACTAAAATAACTTTTATCTAATTTATTTTCAACAATAAAATTCAACACTTCTATTGTTTTTTTCTTTCCAAAAGTTCTATCCATTATTATGGCGATTATTTCAAAAGATCTTAATTTTTCTTTTGTCCATCTTTTTGTATTAGAAATAAATCCATAATAAAAATCACTAATTGCTTTATAGATAAGTTCTTTATATTCAATTGAATAAAGAAATAATAAATCTAATTTTTGAAAAATTAATGAATGCTTATCATTAATATTTAATGATTTAATAACAGTATTTATGATTTCTATTTTTATATTTGGTTCATATAATTCGATCATTTCATAAAGATAATCACTTTTAGGACCTTCAAAAATAAAATCATATGAACAATCATGAGTACAGGCAAAAATAAGAGTATCTAAATACTCATTTTTATCATTAGAATTCTCTAATTCTATATATGCTTTTCCCAATCCTCTTCTTATATCATTTAAAAATAATCGTTTCATTTTGAAATCTCACCTAAGATAATTATATCATAGTTACAAATCTAACACTATAAATAAAGTATCTTAAATAATTTATGATCTACATAAAAAATGTCCGAGTATAGGAAAAATGTCCCAAATACCTAGAAAAATGTCTCTAATACGAGAAAAATGTCCGAGTACAAATTGCGCCTTGTTAATAAAAGGCTAGCTAATTAATACAAAGAAATATTAAAAACTATAAAATTGGCTCTATTAAGCCATTTAATGAATTTAAGCAAAGAAAAAAAAGCTTGATACTTTATTGTATCAAACCTATTGTTCTTTAATGGCAGTATACGCAATAACTGATACAATTTGCGTACCCCTCTTTAAAAAGTGCGTACCCCTATGGCATTTGCGTACCCTTGGAGCTTTTTGCGTCCCCCATATTCATGAATATAAAATTTTTAAAATTCAGGAACAAATATGCGATGCTTAAGTTTCATAAAAATGATTCTTTAGTTCTCACTTATGAAATGGGCATCTAGTTCCAATGCACTGCTTATTCCATGAAGAAAACTCACACTCAATTTCATCTAATTCCATTTCAACACCATATTTCTCTTTAACAAATCTAACCCCACTACTTAAAGATAAGAAAGCATTTCTTTTGCAGCATCTAGGTCCACCTATTTCGCTCATCTTATTAATAACTGATGATGTAAATTCCATATTTTCAGCATAATAAGCGGAAGAACTCAAAGGACTGACTTCATGAATAATTGCCAATACTGCCGCAACAGATGCAACAGAACCACACATTCCCCAATAGCCACACATTGCTCCAGGCATTTTAATTGTTCTTTCCGCTAATACATCAATTGCTTTTATGATATCAATATCGCCTCCGCTATTTTTGTACGCCACCATAAACGATGCTCCATCAAGGAAATGATGCTCCGGTCCATGAATATTAACAAAATCCTTATGCATAATTGACTTTACAATTTCTATAGGATTCTTGCTTTTGTTTTTTAAGACTTCTTCT
>Ga0247610_10002545_pt1 | contig 20873 bp, 25 predicted proteins | sample 174DNAGHGhighgp2_FD_193483 | JGI IMG/M metagenome (GOLD analysis project Ga0247610, IMG submission 193483) | Sheep rumen microbial communities from Palmerston North, Manawatu-Wanganui, New Zealand - 1742 DNA GHGhigh gp2 | ecosystem: Host-associated > Mammals > Digestive system > Stomach > Rumen...
GCGCTGGTCGATGTCGCAGTAGTTCTGTGCGGCAGGCTCTCCGCTGATGTTGGCCGATGTGGAAACGATGGCCTTCTGGAATCGGTAGCACAGCTCCTTAGAGAATGGCTCGTTGGTGATACGAACACCCAGACTGCCATCTTCGGCTATCAGGTTTGGTGCCAGATTGATAGCACCGTCAAGAATCAGTGTTGTCGGCTTTGCATCTTCGGCCTCTTTCAGACTGTCGATGAGCTGCCAGGCCACGTCGGGCACATTGCGGAAGTAGCGCTGCATGCGTGCGTCGCTATCCACCAGGCAGATTAGTGCCTTAGAATCGTCGCGCTGCTTTATCTCGTATACACGCTTCACAGCCTCGGCATTAGTAGCATCGCAACCGATGCCCCAAACCGTATCAGTAGGGTAGAGTATAACTCCGCCCTTACGCATGGTCTCTACGGCCCTTTTGATATCTTCTTCTCTTGTCATTTAGAACTCTGATGTAAAGTGGAACTTAATGTTTTCGAAGTCTTGCTGCGCCATGCTCAGCACGTAGCCGCTGTCGGCCAGGAATACGTCGCGGCCGTCTTTGTCCTTAGCCATATACTGATACTTGCGCTTCTTAAAGTTCTCGAGCTCCTGTGGATCGTCGCTCTCTATCCAGCATGCCTTGTACAGGTGTACTGGCTCCCAACGACACTTGGCGTTGTACTCGTTCTCCAGTCGGTACTGGATAACCTCGAACTGCAGCTGACCAACCGTACCGATAATCTTGCGATTGTTGAACTGGTTGACAAACAGCTGTGCCACACCTTCGTCCATCAGCTGGTCGATACCCTTCTGCAGCTGCTTAGCCTTCATTGGGTCGTCGTTCTCGATATACTTGAACAGCTCTGGGCTGAATGATGGCAGTCCGCGGAAGTGTAGCTTCTCGCCTTCGGTCAGTGTGTCGCCTATCTTAAACATACCACCTGTGTCGGGCAGTCCTACAATATCGCCTGGCCAAGCCTCGTCGATGGTGCTCTTGCGCTGAGCCATAAACTGCGTTGGCGATGAGAATCGCATGGTCTTACCCTGGCGAACGTGCAGATATGGCTGGTTGCGCTGGAACTTACCAGAGCAAACCTTACAGAATGCGATACACGAACGGTGGTTGGGGTCGATATTGGCGGTTATCTTAAAGATAAATCCGGTAAACTTCTGCTCCTCTGGCTGCACATTGCGCTCTTCGGCCTTGGTTGGGCGTGGCGATGGTGCTATCTCTACAAAGCAGTTAAGCAGCTCTTGCACACCGAAGTTGTTGAGTGCCGAACCGAAGAATACTGGTGCTACTTCGGCCTCGCGATATGTCTCTACGTCGAACTCGGGATATACACCGTCTACCAGCTCCAAGTCTTCGCGCAGCTTAGCGGCGTTTTCCTCGCCAACGCGCTTATCCAGCTCGTCGCTGTCGATGTCGACTTCTACCTTATCGGTCACGCGCTGCTTGTCGGGTGTAAATAGGTCAAGCTTTTGTTCGTAGATGTTATACACGCCTTTAAACTTGGCTCCCTGATTGATAGGCCATGACAGTGGGCGCACTTTGATTTCCAGCTCCTGCTCAAGCTCGTCGAGCAGATCAAACGGATCGCGACCTTCGCGGTCCATCTTGTTGATGAATATGATTACCGGCGTCTTGCGCATGCGGCACACAGTCATCAGCTTACGTGTCTGAGTCTCAACACCTTTTGCACCGTCAACTACGATGATAGCCGAGTCGACGGCGGTAAGTGTGCGGAATGTGTCCTCAGCAAAGTCTTGGTGACCTGGTGTGTCCAGAATGTTCACCTTGTATTCTATATCCTTGCCGTCGGGTGTGTAGTCAAACTCCATCACCGATGTCGATACCGAGATACCACGCTGTTTCTCGATATCCATCCAGTCTGATGTGGCTGTCTTCTTAATCTTGTTGCTCTTTACGGCACCAGCCACCTGTATCTGTCCACCAAACAGCAAGAACTTCTCTGTCAGTGTAGTCTTACCCGCATCCGGGTGCGATATAATCGCAAATGTACGTCTTCTTTCTATCTCCTGATTCATATCTTTTTACCTTCTATTATAATTTTTCAATACATTCTTTTAATGACTCCTCCCAGTATGGTATCTCGATGCCGTAGGTTTGTTTTATCTTAGTCTTATCTAGCACGCTGTAGTGGGGGCGTGCGGCTGGAGTGGGGTATTCTGAGGTGTGCAGCGGACGCACGTGGCATGTGGTGATGCCGGCTATGCGGTGGATGGCTTTGGTAAAGTCATACCATGAGATGACACCCTCGTTAGAGAAGTGATATGTGCCCGGCACGATACCCTTGTTGATAGCTGCAAAGATAGCTACTGCCAAGTCGCGAGCGTAGGTAGGTGTGCCTATCTGGTCGAATATCACGCCCAGCTCGGGCTTCTCGTTGCCCAGACGGATCATTGTCTTTACAAAGTTGTTGCCGAATGTAGAGTACAGCCATGCTGTGCGGATAATCATGCTCTGCTTGCAACTGGACATCACAGCCTCTTCGCCGGCCAGCTTGGTGCGACCGTAGGTGCTGTTGGGGCAAACCGGGTCAATCTCTACATAAGGACGGTTGTTGGTGCCGTCGAACACGTAGTCGGTCGATATCTGTATCATCCATCCGCCACGCTTATCGATGGCCTTGGCCAGATATTCGGGTGCGTTAGCGTTCAGCTTGCAGCACAGCTCCTGATTATCTTCGGCCTTGTCTACAGCAGTATATGCGGCGCAGTTTACTATACCGTCGATCTCGTTATCCTCAACGAATCGCTCGATAGCCTGTTCGTCGGTGATGTCCAGCTCCTGCACATCCGTATTAAAGTAGGTGTGCTGCTGGTTCTCCTTCTCCAGTAGCTGCATCTCGTTTCCCAGCTGTCCGTTACAGCCTGTAATAAGTATCCTCATCTTACTCGAATTTCAGTCCTTCTTCTTTATCCTTCTTGTAATAGTCTGACAGCATGCCGATAAATGTGGTTATCTCTTTTACTGCGTGAGCGGTGTCGGGCGAGATGTCTTTCTTCTGCAGTCGCAGCAGCATCACACCGTAGAGCGAGTTGAAACAGGTCTCAATCTCGTTCTCATCCTTGTTAGCACCGCGGTTGCGCAGCTCTACTATGAATGGCAATACCTTGTAGTAGGCTGTGTTGTAGAATGGAAACTTGGGGCTCTGCAGCAGCTGCTGGTGCAGTTCGGTAAGCATCTGCATCGTCACCTTGTTTATCTGCAGATGTCCCTGCTCGCGGCAACCCTCCTGATTCATCATGCGTATCAGATTGCCAAACCAGTCGGTCTCTTCTTCTTTTTGTTCGTCGGTATAGTCGAATCGCTCGATATACTCGCGCTTAATGCGTTGCAGCGAGCAGTCGAATGCTCGCACCGTGTCCTCCATCTGCCACATATACAGCAGATATTCGGCAATGTTACTCTTTCTTAACTCGTTTGCTATATACATTATTATATATGTATGTGCGGCCTAGAACAGTCTTACCAGATTGGTGGTAAGGCCCAGCAGCATCACAATGCTGCCTATAATCACAGCCACGCCTATTATTTTGTTAATCAACTTAATGCCGTATGTGTCGAATTTTGTACGTATCTGGTCTACCAGCCATGTCAGTCCCCACCACCATAGCAGTGCACCGCCCACGATACTGGCAAATCCCACTATCATCTCAAACGGATGGTTGGGCAGCACAAATGCAAACTGGGCATACATGGCCAGAAACAGAAATATGATGAGGGGATTAGAGAAAGTGACGAGAAACGCCGTCCATGCGTTGTACCAGAACGTGCCTTGCTGCTTGCCGCTCTGGTGCATCTTCTTAGTAGGGTCGGTGTGGTATGTGTACCAACCGAAGCACAGCAGCATGATGCTACCGGCCATCTGCAGATAGAAACGGTTCTGGTCGTTGGTGATAAAGTCCATTACAAACGACATACCGTATCCGGCAAAGGCCGCATAGATAATGTCGCTGGCAGCTGCACCAAGTCCGGTGGCAAATCCAAACCATCGGCCCTTGTTCAGTGTGCGCTGCACGCAGAGTATGCCAACGGGCCCCATCGGTGCGCTGGCAATCACTCCTATCATCATACCCTTGAAGATGAAGTCTAATATATTTATTGGTATATGAATTGGCATAACGGGCGCAAAGTTACGAAAAATTTTCCTCATTCGTTTGATTTTCGTCATTCTTTTATAAAATAATGGTTAATTTCCGTAAAAAGTCAATTGTTCTGCCGTTTTTTTACTAATTTTGTGGCTTGAAAATAGAATTTATCATTTAAACGACTAATAAACTTATTATAATTATGAACGAACAAAATGCTGCTCTCAAGCCATACGTTATTGGCTTAGACTTAGGAGGTACTAACTCTGTCTTCGGTATTGTTGATGCCCGTGGCGACATCAAGGCTACCACCGCTATCAAAACTGGTAATTATACTTCGGCCGAGCAATATGTCGATGCTTGTGTAGAGGTGCTCAAGGTCATCATCGAGCAGGTGGGTGGTATCGATAAGATTAAGGCAATGGGTATCGGTGCTCCTAACGGCAATTTCTATAACGGCACAATCGAGTTTGCTCCAAACCTGCCTTGGGCCCACGATGGTATCGTGCCCCTGGCTAAGCTGTTCAGCGAGCGACTCAACAATATCCCCGTAGCACTTACCAACGATGCTAATGCCGCAGCTATCGGCGAGATGGTTTACGGTGTGGCTCGCGGTATGAAGAACTTCATCGTTATCACACTTGGTACAGGTGTTGGTTCTGGTATCGTTGTCAACGGTCAGCTGCTGTACGGACACGATGGTTTCGCAGGCGAGCTTGGTCACGTTACGATGGTTCGTGGCGAGGAAGGCCGCTCATGCGGTTGTGGTCGCACAGGCTGTCTCGAGGCTTACTGCTCAGCTACTGGTGTAGCACGCACAGCACGCGAACTGCTGGCTAAGACCGACCGTCCATCACTTCTGCGCGAAATGAATCCAGAGGATATCACATCGCTCGACGTTTCTCTCGCAGCTGGTAAGGGCGACGAGCTGGCCAAGGAGATCTACGAGTTCACCGGCAAGATGCTTGGTGAGGCTTGCGCCGACTTCGCTGCATTCTCATCACCTGAGGCATTCATCTTCTTCGGCGGTATGGTTAAGGCCGGCGATCTGATAATGAAGCCAATCGAGAAGGCATACAACGACCACGTTCTTAAGATATTCAAGAACAAGGCCAAGTTCCTCGTTAGCGGTCTCGACGGCGCCAGCGCAGCTGTGCTGGGTGCATCAGCCATCGGCTGGGAAGTTTAATATAAACAATAAAGAGGAACTCATCGAGTTCCTCTTTTTCTTTACTTAACCGTTATCCAGACTGCTTCGCCGCGAGCCTTGGCTTCGGTGATTCTCTTTTTAAGGCGGTACAGCCAGATGCGGCTGTCGACTACCTGGCCCACTATCTTGTTCTTACCTACCAGTATGCATCCTTCGGTGTCGGCGGATGTGTTGCCGGCGTGTATGCGTATGCCGCTGAATCTGGGTACGCCCAGCAGTATGGGCAACCACTGCTTTATCTTTGGCGAGAACGATATCACTACTGCGTAGCGGCCCTCGGGTATGGCCGAACATCCTTTTATCTTGTGTGCGCCGTTAGCGTAGTCGCGCCAAGTGGGCTCCAGTGTGTCGCAGAAGTATTCCTCCTGTTTGCCTGCCAGATACTCATCGTCTGTGCGGCTCACTATGGCAAGCCTACCAATGGTGTAGGTCTTGCGCTTTGCAATACGTGTCAATACTAACTCCATAATCTTTAATGTTTAATGTATCCCCTCCTTATTGTCACTTGTCATCGTGTCATTGTCACTTTTGGTTTTTCGCCATCTGGTATCGTCCACCTTCTCAATCCATCCATCGCGATTCCAGCGCGAGGTTATCTTGATGAGCGAGTTGCGAGCCATGCCACTGCGTTTCAGTGCAGCCAAATCGTCGAGCGTAAACGTGGGCGGCAGTTGGTCGAATATAGAGTGGTTGCAGCTGTAGCGCATGCACTCCGATTGTGCGTCGGTGTACTGATTCTGCAGTATGTAGCCGAAGGTTTTTATCTGCTGTTCCATGGCATACTGAGCCATCATCACTGCAAACTCGGTGCATGCTTTCGACTCTTTGGCAAGTCCGCTCAGCAGGTGATATATCACTCCGCAGCGGAAACCGATGACGGCGGAGCGACGGCGATACACATCCTTTACGTGGTCGATGTCCTTGGCTGCCTCTATGCGTTTCTCTTCGCACCATGCATCGATGGCTTTTCGCAGGCGGGGTGTGTCAACAAATCCGCTGTACGAGCGCAGGCGGGTGGCGGCTTCGTTGATGCGCGCTTCGTCCATCTGCGAGCGTCGGCCGTATTTAGGCATCTTGGCAAACGCTGTGTCGGGCATCTCGGCAAGCAGCATTCGGCTGGATAGGCCGTTCTCGATGTTGTCGCCTTTGAAACACTTGCTGACTGCGCCATCGGTGCCCAGCATGGTCCAGTTGTAAGCCACTCTCACTACGCCGCTCTCGGCTTGGTCGCTATTGTAGTCCTGTCCCCATTTTGAGTCGATAGGGTCGAACGCCAGTCGGTAGATGTCGTACTTCGAACTCCACGATCCGGCACCGTTGGTTTTGCGCAGTGTGTCGAGCTCTTCGCCAAACGAGTAGAGTGTATGGTCGCGCGAGTTTTTCAGTCGCTTAAGCAGTGTAGAGCAGCTGATGGTTATCGGCACCACACGTATCAGCACGTTGGGGTCGTCGGGAGCCTTCTCGTTGGCTTTGCGCGCTTTTTTCCTGGTTCGCCACTCGTCTTCGCGCATGCGGCTTATCTCGTCTTCGGCTTCTAGCTGTCGCAGCCATACGTTCACTGCGTGTTTGCATACCGACTTACCAGAGGCCTGTTCGCCATGGATTATCGACATCATGCCTAGCTTCTGCATCTCGCCGTCGCAGTAGCGCACTTCTACCTGGTCGGCATACGCGGCAGCTAGTGGCAGCACCGAGCATAGCACTGGCATGTGCATGTTTTTTGGCACTCCCGATAGACTTTCACGTAGTCCTAGTGGCAACTGTTTTACGTTTATCTGCGGCAGGGTGGTGGTGTCGACTGTCTGTTCGGTGCCGATAGTGGATAGTATCTGGTCTATCACGCGCGAACCTTTAGTAGGCTCTTTACATGCCGAGTGGATTATGCCGCGCATCTCTTGTTCGGATAGGTTGTAGCGTGGCATCACCTGCAGCAGCCACTCTTCGCTGTTGTCGCAGATGGCTCGCAGATTGGCCGCCAGTTGGTGCAGTCGCTTGTTGCGCTCGCCCTCGCTAGGTTCGCCGCCAGTGCGGTTCCAATACTCTGCGATGATGGTGGAGTAGGGGACGCCTTTAAAATCCGCGGGATAGCTTTCCGACAGCTGTTGTTTCGGTTGCTGTTCTGGCGGATTGGCGTTGCCGTCGTAGTAGCTGCCGTCGGGCGTGCGCCCATCGATGGTAAGTCCGCGGTCGGTGTAGGCTTTGCGGCGGGTGGCTATTTCTTCGGCCGATAGCTGCTCATACCATCCGTCGGCGCGGTATATCTCGTAGTCGGCCGGGGTGATATAGATGAATCGCTCGGGCGTAAAGCAACTTGTATCAGGCTCCACTCCTAGCGCACTGCAGTAGGCTCGCTGTGCCTCGGGCACGGTCATTCCGATAGGCAGGCGTATGTCGATGTGCAGTTTGTGGCGGGCCGAATAGTCCTTGTGCAGCATCATTCCGTGCCACTCGCTGTCGGGGGCGGTGTCGAGTGCGCTCGACATCATATTGGCACGCTCCACTAGTTCGGCATCGTCAATGTCAACACACGTCATCCAGGTGAAACTCTCTGGATCGATGTGTTCGCGGTCGCGGTGGTGGTCGCGGTATCGCGTGTAGTGCGGACAGCGGAAGGGTAGTTCGCTCTTAAGTTGTCGCTGCTGCTCCTGATCGGTTGAATAGCTTATGCGATTTACCAGCTGCTGCAACTCGTTGCTGCGTGTAAGTGCATCGTACTCCGTGAGCGGGCATTCTGTAACGAATGCCCTGTTTTGCTCGCGGGTTCTGCGGTGATTGAGCGCTATTAGTCTTGCTGCCATACGGTTTCCTCCTTTCTTGTTTTAAAGTAAGACATCACCTCGTCGCTCTCTTCCTGATAGATAGCCTTGGTAAGCGCCAGACCGAGGTTTTTCGGAAATTTGAATGTCACGTAGACGTGCTCCATATCCAGTCTGCGTTGGCGACCAGGTCGGTCGGTGCGGTATAGCGGGCGAGTCATCTCTACGGTGGCGTGGCGTGTAGAGAACAGCAGTACGCGCTTGGGTCCGGTGCCGCTGCGGTAAGCCTTAAAGTGGCTTGTGCCGTTCTCCTTGATAGTCATACGTCCGCGTGGCTCGCGCTTGCCACCGCTGGTAACCTGCTTCTCTTCCCATGCGCAAGGATAGATGTTGATGTCGCCATTGGCGTGGAACATGGTCTGTGTCTCCATCTTAACATTTTGCAGCAGTAGCTGCTTTTTGAAATTTTTCTGCATAATCTGATTTGAATTTTGCGAGATGAAGCAAGTGCTGAAATTGGCCATTTTCACTCGCGAGACTCTCCTCACTCGCATTCAGCTCAGATTGTTAAACTAAAAATTAAAATAGGTAAAAGTTGTTTTTAGAGTTTGTAACTCCACGATGATTCAGTTTGTTCATTTGCACCTTGTCGCGCTGAGCTCTCAGAGCTCTCCACGCAGTCTTTAAATCATTACGTTTACTCATTGCATCTCGAATTTTACGTCGCTGCCTTTTCAGCGACCTTTAAATTTGTTTTCGAGTGCAAAGATACGATGAGCGCATGAAAGAAAAAAAGAAAGAAAGCTGCGCCAACTTTCTTTCTTCTTACCTAATTGTATATCAATTATTTACAGCATCACAAAGCCTGCTTACTTTCTTTTATAACAGTCTTTACAGCATCTTTTAGCTGCTTGTCTTGAGGTACAGAACCCAGGGCGGCCTTTACCGAGTGGTCTTTGTTGTTTTCTAGTATTTCAGCCATCCGCGACGGATTAGCTGTTGACAGAAAGATATCATTCTCCTGTAACATCATCTGCACAACATTGGCCACCATGTTTCGGTTAAACGTAGTGCCTTGCTGTTTGCCTACGATGGCAATGTTTACGCGCACCTGCGGTAGAGCGAATATCTGCTTAAACAAATCCAGATAGCGGTCGGTCCATGCCGGTGTAACCATCTCCTTCAGCCGCCCCACATACTCCATGGCAGCCTGCGTTGCAGCCTCAACATCGTGCTCTTTTTCAGTCGGTCTCTTATTACCATTATTACCATTACTAATTTGTATACCGATACCGCCAGACTCAACATTGCCAATTTCGTACTCAACCTTCTTTTCGAGCACAAGGTCGCCTTGTACTGTGATACCTGACTTGCCAATAGCCTCAAGCGCCTTTTGCATTTCTTCTTGTGTCATACTAGTCTTCGTCCTTACTAATTAAGATTCCCGTTGCACCTGCTGATACACCATTCACCTCCTTATCAACATGCTTGTTTACCACAAGGTCGCCTTGTACCATACTGCGGTTTTGCATTTCCCTTCTAGCCTTCTTAAAGACCTTCTTCAATGCTGATGCATGCTTAGTCCAAGCAGGTACGTCAATAAGAATTGTATTCAGGCGATTAAAAAGATCATAAGCCTTATCAACGCCTACTTCGTCTACATATTCCTTAACTCCATCTGCCAGTACAGTAAGAGGTTCATCTGCTATTGGGGTACGATTTGCAGCTAAACTTTTTTTTGCCTCACTCAAAATCTTGCTATTGGTCTCCAATTGCGACCGTAGCTGTGATAATTCCTTTTCTAGCTGCTCCTTATCATGTTGTAGCTGAGTTATCGTGCGTTTAAGATCAGATTTATCTCTTTGAAGGAGGCTTATTTCCAGTTCTCGATCTCTTTGTTTATAGGTACCCTCTAAAAATGACCTTTCAAGTTTTTTACGCTGTTCTACAGCATTAGCAAGCGCTTCTGCATAATTCGCATTCTTTTTTGGCTCTACTTGCATTGCATTAAAACAAAAAACAATGTAGTCATACCACTGTTCAACGGTTCTTTCTATACCATTATCCACATCTTTCTCGGCCATATTCAAAATCTTGTCCACATAGAACAAATTGGTATCATCTTCTAAATGAAAACCCTCCTGAAGTTTTGACGAAAACGATGGCCACTTTTTTAGATATTCCATACGATCGCTTGTCGTTGCCTTAACAAGGTTTGATAATTTTTGGAGAGGTGAGAATGATGAGTTTTTTATTGCTCTGATTCTAAGTTTTTTGTAAGAAGGACTATTCTCATCATTCTTCACTGGAGCATCATCAGAAACAAACTCAAAGTTGTCTTCAGTGGTGCTTTGCACCGCTTTTAAACGCGATTTTGCTTTCTCTCTCGAAAGAAAGTTATTCAAACCCTCAAGTTTCTTTTCCTTTTCGGATTTTTCCTTTAAACTAAAAGTGTATTTAGTACTCATAATTTGTCTTTTAAAGTAATAAATTTCAGTCTGCAAAGGTATTAAAAAATCTCTTAAAATCATTCACCAAATTGTTTTTTTACTACTTCATTCATTTTTTTAGTAAATTTGAGTCAATTCTGGTGTAAATTATACTGCAACAATTGGTTTACATAAATATAGTTATAGAAAACTGCAATCATCAAAAATGATGGTTGCAGTTGTTCCATTCTATTTTGTGGAGCGCTATGCTATTTGTCCTCCTCGTTGAGATTTTACACGCCAACGTAATCCAGCGAGTTGCGTTTGATTACTAGGGGATAACGCTCGGGGTGGCGCAGACTGTCGATTTCGAGCTCTACGTCAAGGCCAGGTCATTCGATTGCTTCGGGGCCTGACATCTGTACGTTGAGCACGCTGCGGATTGGTGCATCCTGCATCCAAGGAATGCGATTGTAAGACAAGAAATAATCGTGTCCCAAAACAGAGAGCATTATGCCCTGGCTGTTAATCATCAATACGCTTACCATGCTGCAAAGATAAGATAATATTTTGAAACGGGCAAATGTCTGAAGAAAAAATCCGGGTTGTACAATTTAGATGCCAGTCTGATGATTATCAGAAAGTTACGGTTTTGCTATGCTTAGTTCGTTTATAGATCATTTATTTGGCTGTCTTTATGTAGGTTGTCATTTTGCCAATCTGTATATCTGATAAAAAGATAATAATCTGTACTATATGTAATATTTGAAAATAAATCTTCTACATATACCATGATAGTTCCTTGAAAATCTGCACTATTTATTTGTGGAATTATAAAACTCGTTGTTTCATATCCATCTTTCTCATATACATGTTTCCACTCAAATGGTATAACTCCATCTTTTTTCATTTCCTCCCCATGCTCTATTTTCATGTTTTCGTAAAATTGGACGGCTTCATGCTTGCGATATTTTTCTTCGATCATATCACACATACTTCTGTAATTTGTGATAGCGCTTTCTTTTGTAAAATGGGTAATGATTACACAGGCTTGATAGACTATCTTGGTTTTCTCGTCATATGATACAAGTACTTGAGATTTTTCACCGGCAAAAATACCATAATACATATAAGAACCTTTTAGTGTCTTACTTGCGAAGTCGTCAAGTTTAAAACCTTTTTTCTTGAGTTCTCTATCAAATGAACTTATTTTCCCGTTTAAAGGTATCCCCATAAACTTAAAATGCTCTGTTTGTGCTTGTAAGAATAATGAAAACAAGCAGCAGATGCAAGTGAGTATAACTCTTTTATTCATATTATGATGGAATTAGATAGTAATATTATTCGCAGAATGGATGTTCGCCAGGATGACACCAATGTGGAATGTTCTGTCGTAGGTCTAATTCAAAATCAACATTGAATGTATGCTCGTCTACAATTCCAAATCCTTCATATGCATCTAAAATACATTCTTTTATGTAGAAATCGCCGAAAATACTATCACATTGATTACAACCAAATGACATATATGACTTACCCATAGTCTTACTATAACGCTCTTTTACTATGGCTAAATTCAGATGCCTTCCCATATCTGTAGTTGCATATTCTTTGACCATCTTCAGAATCTCTGGACGGAAAGAATATTTGTTAGACGTCCACATAGATTCATTATGTGTAATTTCTGTATTACATGCAGAATGAAATGGGGCTAAGTAGAAAATGTGATTAATTGCACCACATTTCCAGCAGCGGTGTTCTAAAAAAACTATAGTTATCTGAGGCAAAGCATTCAGAGTTTTGCAGAACTTTATTCTGCCACCGACGAAATCTTTTATGAATGTATCTATATGTAATCTTTTTCGACCTTTGAGTGATACAAATATATCATCCACACTATCTTCAAGTTTGAAAATCGGTAGACCCTCTAATTCGTGACGCTGTCGTGCGGGTTCATTTTCAAATAACCAACAACCGACAATTCCATCACGTATATATTTTTCTTGTCTCTCTTGAGTCCTTTTTAATGTTTGTGGTGAAAGTTGTACTTCAAATGCATATTTGCTATTTCCATTCGATGCAAAAACATCTGCACGCCATCCCTTGCCGCGATATTCCATCTCAGCCTGCAAACCTATTGCTTTACATGCTTCAAGGATTCTTTCTTGCGTCTTTTCGTGCAATGTTTTCATACGAAAAACGTTAAATTACATATTATATCAGCGCCATGAAATCATCAAGAGCCAACACGTCTACGTGCGGGAATGGTGTGTTGCGAAGTACATCGTAGTGATGATCGTTTGTTACTATATACTTAGCATTGCCAGCAATAGCACAATCTACAAACTTGTTGTCGTCAGGATCGTTGGGTATTAAATTGAAATGATAAAATGGGGTTATGAATTCTGTATGTATGTTGTTAGTAATAACTCCAAGAGCCGCTTCGGTATACTCTGCGCTGGTGAACTTTTGAAACATTTCAGCGTATTCCTCTAAGATTTCTGTAGATACACATAGCGTGTTTCTGCCGTCGAGCAATGAAACCCACAAATCGTGATATATGCTTCGGCGGGAGATGCATTGAAGAAGGCAATTGGTGTCAACTACAAGTCTTGCCATTGTCTATTTTAGTTTATGCAAGTCCATTTTGTTAATCTCATCAAGACGCTTCTGATCAAGTATGCCCTCGTCCCATAAGCGATCAGTTTCGGCATCTAATCGTTCCTGGAAATGCTTAGTTAGTACCTCTTGTATTTTACGAGCGTACTCTTCACTATTGTTGAATGAAAACATCTTCAACAAGTGCAACTGTGTAGGGTTTAATGATGTTGCTTCCATAATTACTATTGTTTGATTTCTGCTGCAAAGATACGGAGTTTTGGTGAAAGTTCCAAATGTTGGGCGGATTTTTTTTATCAGTGACATGAGTGACAGTGACATAGTGACATTAAGGAGGTCGCGATGTGCGGAATTTTGGTCTATAATAATACGTATTATTATAGGCTTTGTTTTGCGTGGTGCTGAGGGGGCTTATTGTCATTGTCATTGTTGTCATCGTCATCGATGGGGGCGGATTGGCGCGCGTTAACAGATTTTTACAGGTTACGGTGGGGTGATATTTGGTGGAGTGGTGAAAAATTCGTACCTTTGCATTGTTAAAAACGAGAAAGGCTGAGGGCAGTTGTTAATGGTAAAAATTGCTGGTATTAATAGTAAAAAGTGGCAGGATTAATCCCCGCAACCGAAAGTATTAATAGACTGCTCAAACCCCGACTCGTCAGCGACATAGAGAGCGTTAATAAAATATTTAACAAACAAACTATTTAAAAACAAAACATTATGGCAATTAAACTGATCGCACAGCGCCGAGTGCTTAAAATCGGCAACAAACCGGGAGTGAAGAAGTTTGTGATGCGTCCCGACCTGTATTCGCCCATTCAGGAAAAGAAGGTGTTTGCTGAGGCTGCTACTCACAGTGGTATCTCTGCAGGAGTAATCAAGGCGGCTTGGGATGCCGCAGGTGCAGTAATCCGTACGTGGGCCACCGAAGGCCACTCGATTCCAATCCCCGGTCTGGGCACCATGCGATTCGGCGTGCGCAGCAAGGCAGTTGAGAAGCTGGAAGACGTAAAGAGCGCACTGATCACCTCGCGCCGAATAGTGTTCACTCCATCGGTGGATGTGAAGGACGAGCTGAAGAATACCGCTATCCAGATTACCTGTCTTGACGAGAATGGAAACGTGCTGAAGCGCGTGACCAGCGGCGACAGCGGCGAGATCGAAGATCCCGAGAATCAGAATCAGGGTGGTGATAATCAGAACCCAAGTCAGGGCGGCAGCACCAGCGGTGGAAACACCGGCGGCGGTGGCAACGATGACGACGACGTCACCTACGATTAAAACGAATCCCCCCTGTCATCTCGACCAAGCGTAGCGCGTGGAGAGATCTCTCGACTACGCTCGAGATGACAAAAGGGGGAACGCTCGAGAATTCTTTTTTTAAATATCCGTAAATCCGTAGATAAAACAAAAGCGTATGACTAAGAAGGAAACCATTAAATTCATCGTTCAGCTTATCGCATCGATAGCTACAGCGATTGTGACTGCGCTGGGCACTACCAGTTGCATGGGAGCGTAAAAAAAACGAAAATAGTCGTGACGGCGTGATGCCGTTGCGATTTTTTTTGTACCTTTGAGCTTTGCTCGATGGTACTCCCGTTCGAAAAATCTCAAATAAATTTGGATTTTTGCTCACTTATTCGTACCTTTGCGAGCGAAATATAATATAGTTATGCAGAAACTCTTAGAATTATATAAGCAATGGAAGGGCGATGAGCCGCGGAATGTGGCTCAGATTCCTGGCGGTGGTAGCAACCGTACTTACTACCGACTGACCGACCGCGACGGACAATCGGTGGTGGGAGTGATAGGTACTAGTCGCGACGAGGACCACGCGTTTATCTACCTGACAAATCACTTCAGCAAGTGCCAGTTGCCGGTGCCAAAGATACTGGCGGCGAGCGACGACCAGCTGCGATACCTGCAGACCGACCTGGGTAGCATGTCGCTGTTCGACGCTATCCGTGGCGGACGCGAAGCGGGCGGACGATACACGCTAAAAGAGCAGGAACTGCTGCGTCGAACTATCCGCGAACTGCCTAACATGCAGATGCGTGGTGCAGTAGGGCTCGACTTTGAGAATTGCTATCCGCAGGCCGAGTTTGATGTAGACAGCGTGCTGTTCGACCTGAACTACTTTAAGTACTGCTTCCTGAAAGCCACCGAGATAGACTTCCACGAGTTGAAACTAGAGGCCGACTTCCGACTGATGGCAAAGGACCTGACATCGGAGCCGGGCGACACATTCCTGTATCGCGACTTCCAAGCACGCAACGTGATGATGGACCACGATGGCAATCCATGGTTTATCGACTATCAGGGCGGTCGAAAAGGACCTTACTACTACGACGTGGCATCGTTCCTGTGGCAGGCATCGGCTAAGTATCCGCACAAGCTGCGCCGCGAACTGGTGTACGAGTACTACAACTCGCTGAAGAACTATATCGAGGTGCCACCGGTGCGCCACTTCGTAAACCGACTGTCGCTGTTTGTGCTGTTCCGCACGCTGCAAGTGCTTGGTGCATACGGATTCCGCGGGTATTTCGAGCAGAAAAAGCACTTCATCGAGAGCATACCGCCCGCCATACAGAATATGCGCGAACTGCTGGCTAGCAGCACGCAGTGGCACTATCCATACCTGATGGAGATACTGCGCCAGTTGACCGAGCTGCCACAGTTCCAACAGATAGAGACGGTGGCTAGTCGTGCCGACGGATACAAGACTACCGAGCTGAACCCTTACAAGGCACATCCGCAGGACGGACCGGCTACATTCTCAAAGTATGATGCGCAGGGACCGCTGGTGGTGAAGGTATACAGCTTCTCGTATCGCAACGGCATACCCGAGGACGAGAGCGGCAATGGCGGTGGATATGTGTTCGACTGCCGCTCGACGCATAACCCCGGACGATATGAGCCTTATAAAAAGCTGACAGGTCTGGACGAGCCCGTGATACGTTTTCTTGAGGATGATGGCGAGATACTGACATTCCTCGACTCGGTGTATAAACTGGCCGACAATCATGTGCGCCGATACATACAGCGTGGTTTTACCAGCCTGATGTTCTCGTTTGGTTGCACTGGCGGTCAGCACCGTTCGGTATATTCGGCTCAGCATCTGGCCGAGCATATCCACGAAAAGTTTGGAATAGAAGTCCGCGTAGAACATCGCGAACAGAAAATCAAACAGACTCTGGCTCCTCGTCTTTGAAGTCGGTGATTCCGGCTTCGATCAGGATGTTGTACCAGGTGATGAGCTTCTTGATGTGGCTATCCTTTACGCGGTCCTGATCCCACTCAGGCAGAACCTTTGTGAAGTACTCGCGCAGCTCGGCTGATGAGGCCTTCTTCTCGTTGATGCTAGCGCGCTTGCCGTCCTCCAACTTCTTCAGGTTGTCGAGTACATCAGTCAGGGGCACATCATCAGTCTCGGTAAACATGGCGATGTCGCCAAGCGATGTGATGCGATCGGTAGCGAATGCAGGCATACGCTTGTGAGTACCGTCCAGTGCCTCTACTATCAGATTGTTGTTGCCGCGGGTAACCAGCTTGTACAGCCCTGGCTTACCGGCGATTGCTAAAATTGTTTGTTGCATTGTTTTACTATTTTGCTAATTTGTTTGTCTAAATCAAGTTCGCCATCGTTGATGATCACGTAGTCGCTCTTGCGTATCATCTCTTTCTGGTTCAGCTGGCGGTTCATCCACTGCAGCACCTGCTCGCGGCTGATGTGGTCGCGCTCCATCACTCGGTTGATGCGAGTCTCTTTAGGAGCTATCACACATACCACCTTGTCCACCAGTTTATAAGCGCCACTCTCGAATATGATGGCACTCTCCATATAGTCCAGCCCGCTGTCGCGAAACTCTTTGAACACAGCAGGATGTACTATCTCATTGACCGCCTTGACATTGCGCTGCGACGACAGCAGAAATTGCGACACCATGGCCTTATTAAGGTTGCCCTCGGCATTGTATGTGTCAGGGCCAATCAGGTCGGTCAGCTTCTCTCGGATATCAGCAGAGGTACGCATCAGCTGCTTAGCTGCGCTGTCGCAGTCGAACACTTCGATTCCCTGCTCACGCAACAGATTGCAGACATAGCTCTTGCCGCTGCCGATACCGCCTGTTATTCCTATTTTCATTCTGAATCGGATTCAATCAAATAATCGACCATGCTCACACTCAGACGTGCTCTGGATATGCCGCGTGGTACATTCTTAAGATAGATGTGGCACTTCTCGGCTGGATGGTTGATTATCTCGTTGTAATCGGCCACCACGGTGAAGTCGTTTGGACTAAGATTACGATACAAGCTGGCACCAGCCACGAAACTTACGTTTACCTTTGCCGGGAATGTGCGCAGCGATTTACCCACTGGCATGTTGATAGCCTTGATAGGTACACCCTCGATGCTCTCCTCGGTCAGCACGTCGGTAAAGAACGTCACTCTCACGTGGTCGGGTATCATCTTCACGCCTCTTATCTTAGCCAGTTCGCAGTTAGCACGCAGCGTGTCGCGGAAGTTGGCATAGTTCAGCTGCTCGGTATACAGCACGTTGATGCTGTCGAGCTTTTCTTGCGAGGCATAGATGGTTACGCTGTCGGGCTGATAAGCTACACGCGATATGAAGAACATCTCCTCGGGTATCACTCTGCCGCTCCAGCGCACCGGAACCATCTTTTTTGCACCGTAATTATAATAAAACTCCAGCTTTTCGGGTTTTACGCTGGTGATGCGCGAACCGCTGGCCAGCTGCTGGTAAACCATCTTCTGCAGTTCGGCAGCCGATATCACACCGGTGCCGTTGCCCTTGGCATAGGTCTTGAAGCTCACGTTCACCTTCTTCAGTACGTCGCCATACATATATGTGAGCAGTGTGATACCCTTGTCGCGTATCGTCATGCGCACGGTGTCGGTTTCGTCGCTGGTAAGCACGGCATTCTTAGGTATGCCCGTAACCGAAATAGGTATGGCAAACTCGCGCTCGTAGACCTCGTTCAGAGTGGTTTGCAGCCAGAATATGCCCGAAAGTGCCAAGAAGAACAGGAATACCACAAACTCCTTGTTAGCTCGGCTAAAAAGGAACTTCTTCAGGAACTGCAGTATTCCGCTCATCATCGCTAATATATTACTTGCTCTGTGGAGTGCTTGCCATATCCTTGAATACAGAAGACTTCTCGACAGTCACTACTACGTCGCGAGCAATCTTAACGTCGACAGTATTCTTAGCCAGGTCTACGCTCTTAACTGTGCCGTGGATGCCACCACCGGTAACCACCTCGGTACCTTCAGTCAGCTCGTTCTGGAACTTCTGAATCTCCTTCTGCTTCTTCTGCTGAGGACGGATCATGAAAAACCACATAATGGCGAAGATAGCAACCATCATGATAATCATGCTCATTCCGCCTCCATTCTGTGCTGCCTGAGCAGCCAATACGATACTAGTCATGTTTCTTTGTTATTTGTTTTTTGGGTTTATATTCCTTATGTTCTTTCTCCTTCTTAGGCTCGATAAACTTAGCCAAGCGGCCGCTGTCTACCAGGCTGCGTGCGATGCTGTCGAGCATGCCATTGATGTAGCCGGCACTCTTCGGAGTAGAGTAGAACTTGGCTATCTCTACATACTCGTTGATCGACACGCTCACGGGGATGTTTGGCAGCGTCATCATCTCGGCGATGGCAATCTGCATCAGGATGATGTCCATGTAAGCCAGACGTGAGAAATCCCAGTTGCGCGAAGCCTCGCTCATGTAGCGCTGATACTCGTCGGCATTCATGATGGCAGCACGGAACAGCTTGCGAGCATACTCCTGCTCTTCGTCGCTATCCCACTCAGGCAGCAGCTCCTGCTTAGCGCCATTCTGCTCGCTGAAACGCTTTATGGTCTTAAGCACAAATGTGTCGACGATAGTCTTGTCGTCGTTCCAGTACAGACTCATGTCCTCCAGGATAGTATCCAGTTCATCGTTGTCCTGGATGAGTGTACGGTATATCTTGCGCCACAACTCACGATCCACGTCGTAGTTGTCCTCGGGATTATTCATATACTCCTGATAAACCTCGCTCTGCTCAATCTTCTCGAGCAGCGATGATACAAATGCTGCATTCTCGTCCCAGCCGCTCTTCTGGGTGCTCATAAAGTCGTTTAGCTGTTTATTCTCGGCCAACTGGATGGCAAAACGGTTGAACACGAATCGCTGTGAAGGCTCTGCAGTACCCTCGCGCTTAGCACGCTGCACAAGCACCTCGTTGCGGCGTGCAGCTTCCTTGTTTACTGCCACAATCAGTGCCAGCATGTAGTTGTAGAGGTCATAAGCTTTCGAGAGACTGAAAAATAACTCCTTTTCAGCCGTGTCGATGTTCTTGTTACCGTTTTGATAGTAAGCGTAGGTTAACTGAACAATCTTAATTCTAATAATTTCTCTGTTAATCATCTCACTTGATGTTTTTTTATTTACCTTATTATATATATACTATTTAAAACGCTACCTCTGAGCGCATTTTCGGGTGCAAAATTACTAAAAAACGCCGAACTCTGCAAGAAAAACACAGAAAATTGTGGTTTTTTAGCCAAAATCCTTGGTCGGTAACAAAAAAAGTAGTACCTTTGCACCGCTTTTTCGGATAGGTATGTCCGGATTCGTGTGATGGCGAATTAAGCAAAACGTATTTTTTAACACTTAATTTAGAGTAACACATTTATGAAAGAAATTAGCGTAAGTGGCCAGAAGCGTGCCACAACTGGCAAGAAGGCCAGCAAGGAAATGCGTAAGGAAGGTCTTGTACCTTGTAACCTTTATGGTGAGAAGAAGGGTGAGAACGGTGCACCTGAGGCTCTTGCATTTGCAATCCCAGCATCTCAGCTCCGTCGCGTAGTTTATTCACCCGACGTTTACGTTGTAAACATCACTATCGATGGTGAGGCTCACAAGGCTGTAATGAAGGAGCTCCAGTTCCACCCAACAACAGATGCACTGCTGCACGTTGACTTCTATGAGGTAAACGATCAGAAGCCAATCACAATTGGTATCCCTGTTAAGCTCGTTGGTCACGCTCAGGGTGTGCGCGATGGTGGTCGTCTGAGCCAGGCTGTTCGTACTCTTAACGTTACAGCTCCTTACAAGCAGATTCCTGAGGTTCTGAATGTAGACGTTACAGAGCTGAAGCTTGGTAAGGCTATCAAGGTAGCCGAGCTCCACTTCGAAGGTCTGCAGATCGCTACTCCTGCTCAGGTTGTAGTATGCTCAGTTAAGGCTACACGTGCTTCTCGTTCTGCAGCTGCTGCCGATGCTAATCAGTAATTATCTAATTCCGCAGTGAATGGATAAGTACTTGATTGTTGGACTGGGAAATATCGGCGACGAGTACGAGAACACCCGCCACAATACAGGCTTTATGGTATTGGATGCTTTTGCTAAGGCATCCAATATTGTTTTTGCCGATAAGCGCTATGGCTTTGTGGCAGAGACGTCTGTAAAGGGCCGCAAGGTGATACTGCTCAAACCGTCGACGTATATGAACCTGAGCGGAAACGCTGTGAGATACTGGTTGAATAAGGAAAATATCGAACAGAATCGTCTGCTCGTCATCAGCGACGATGTGGCTCTTCCATTGGGCGCATTCCGACTGAAAGCCAGCGGTTCTAACGGCGGACACAACGGGTTGGGACATATTCAGCAGCTCATCGGCCAGAACTACGCACGTCTGCGAATGGGCATCGGCAACGACTTT
>Ga0247610_10002547_pt1 | contig 20861 bp, 15 predicted proteins | sample 174DNAGHGhighgp2_FD_193483 | JGI IMG/M metagenome (GOLD analysis project Ga0247610, IMG submission 193483) | Sheep rumen microbial communities from Palmerston North, Manawatu-Wanganui, New Zealand - 1742 DNA GHGhigh gp2 | ecosystem: Host-associated > Mammals > Digestive system > Stomach > Rumen...
ATCAAGGTCCTCTCGGCCATGAACTGCGAGGCGCTCACGAGCCCGGAACTCACCGGCGAGTGGGAATACAAGATGGACCTCATCAGCAAGGGCAAGGAATCCCGCGAGAACTTCATGAAGGGCATCGTCGACATGACGAAGAACATGGTGAAGAACATCAAGGGATTCAAGGAAGAGAACACCACCGGCGAGGCGAAGTTCAGCCCCGTGAACGGCAAGAAGGTGTTCGAGACCGTAAGCCGCTACACCACCGAAGACGGCATCGTCATCCGCAAGATAATTGGCGGTAAACACCTCTCCGACGAAGAAATCGTGGAACTCCTCACCAAGCGTAAGATTGGCCCCTTGTCCGGGTTCCGCAGCAAGCGCGGTACGGAATTCACCGCGGTGCTCATCATCAACGACCAGAACAAGATCGAATTCGTATTCGAAGAAAAGCCCGAAGAGATTGAAATCGGAGAGAAAATCGGGGAATCCCCCGTCGACGGGACCAACGTGTTCGAAACGCTCACCGGCTACGTGAGCCAGAGCTACATCGACAAGCAGCCTTCGGGTCTCAACTTGCCCAAGGTGCTCCTCGGAAAGGAAATCCCGCTCGAAGAAATCAAGAACCTCCTTGCAGGCAAGAAAACGGCGCTCATCAAGGGCTTCCGCAGCAACAAGACGCGCAGGCTCTTCGACGCCTACCTCACGCTCGAAAAGGGCAAGATCAAGTTCGACTTCCCGCCGCGCGACTTCAGCAAGGGCAGACGTTTCTTCAAGAAAGCTCCCGCCAAGAGCGAAGGCTAGCACCACGAGGCCAGCATGCGCCTGCGGATTTTCTTTTTCGGTTTGCTTGCCGCATTCGCCTGTTCTTTCGCGGCGGCCCCCCGCGGGCTTCCCAAGGAGCTCCTGCCGCTCTGGAATTCGCTCACGCTCGAAGAGAAAATCGGGCAGATGATCATGGTCTACATGGCACCGCCGAATTTCACCGTTACAAACAACTTTGGCGGAATTCTCGTAATGAAGCCGCACCTTTCGAACATGAACCTGTTCCGGAAGAACCTCGAAAAGATTTCTTCGCGCATCAAGGTCCCGCTGCTCGTCACCATCGACCAGGAAGGCGGCACCGTGAACCGGGCCGTGAACATCGACCGCAAGTGGGAAAAGACCCCTAGCGCAAAAGAAATGCGAGAATCGGAGCCCGCAGCAATCGAGCGCACGGCACGTGAAGTCGGCAAGACGCTTCACGACGCGGGCTTCAACCTGAACCTCGCCCCCACCCTCGACCCCGCATTCGATTCCCACGGCAAGGAAACCTTCATGGAGCACTGGAACCGCTCATGGAACGGCATCGAGAATGCAGAGAAGGTCCGCGCATTCGTGAAGGGAATGCGGGCTTCCGGCATCATCAGCGCATCGAAGCACTTTCCCGGCTATGACAGCAACAAGAACAGCGACTTGCAGATGGCCGAAAGCGATGCGAGCGAATCTAGAATCAAGGAATACGTCAAGTTCTTCAGGGCTCTCTCCCCGGACATTCCTATCGTCATGATGAGCAGCGTCCGCTACACGAAAATTTCAAACGCTCCCGCCGTATTCGAGAAGAAACTCGTGAAGATGGCCCACGACCTCGACGACGACATCGTGGTCCTCACCGACGACCTCTGGGGAAGCTCCCTGCGCGGCTGGATCAGCGGCCCCGGAACACCGCTCAACGACCCCTACCCCGCATCCGAATTCAAGAAAGTCGTGACAGCCGCTCTCGATGCCGGCAACGACATGTTCATCATCACCTACCCCGCCAAGGCGGTTGATATCAAGAAATTCATTCTCGATCGCGCCATGAACGACAAGGCATTCCTTGCAAGAATCGAGAAATCCGTCGTCCGCATTCTAAAGATGAAACTTCGCGCAGGGCTGCTCTCGCCCTAATAGCGTCAGTCATCTCACAACGTTCGCTTTTTTCGCTTTCGTGAGGTTCTTCACCTCTTTCAATATCTTTCCCGGCCCGACCTTGTTGTAGGCCAGTTTCAGGATTTCTGCACAGGCAAGCGTATCATCCATCGCACGGTGATGCCTAAAGTCGCTGAGGCCAAGAGAATCCGTCAGGTTGTGCAGGCTGTAGCTCGGCAGTCCCGGAAAAAATTTTCGCGATATCTTTACGGTGCAGAGCCTCGGCGGGTCAAACTTCACGCAGCAGCGCTTGAGTTCCGTCAGAATCATGCGGCAATCGAACTGCACATTGTGCGCGACAAAGATTCTGCCCTCAAGCATCGCGGACACTTCTTCCGCTATTTTCGAAAACTGCGGAGCCCCGTTCACCATCTCGTCGGTAATGCCCGTAAGGTTCTTGACAAACGGCGTAATCGGCACGCCCGGATCCACCAGGCTGTGGAACTGTCCCACCTGTTCCATGCCATCGAGCAGGACAATCCCGATTTCGGTAATGCGGTTCGATTCACCCGCACCGCCAGTCGTTTCTACATCGACGACGGCGAATTTCAGCATATCCTCTTGCGGGGCGGTCATCAGCGAATCGGGATATCGATATCGAGCGTGGCATGGTTCTTGCGGTCTTCGACTCTGGCCTTCATGACCTTTGCCTTCGGGCGACCGTAGATAGGGACCACCAACAGATTCGAGATGCCGGCATCTTCACTCGCCGTCGCTTCCGAATCGCGAACCGTCTTCGTAAAGATGGCGTTCTTGCCCGTATCGTAAATAGAATACGTAAGTTCGCGCACAAGGCCGGGTTTAATCTGCTTCGTCGGCACCTGGAAGTAGACATAGCCGCCCTTCGGCACCTTGCGGAGGCTATCCCTGATTTCTTCCTCGGTCGCGAAATCGGCCTCAAGCGCCATGCGCACATTCTTCTTCACCTTGTCCGGACTCTCATAAAGCACGGAAACCTCGAAACGGGCATCCTTCGGCACGGCGGATTCGCGCACGTCCCTGATATTCGCGTTGTTCTGATAGTATTCCCAGCGGCCATTGTCGTGAAGGATGACCGTCGAACCGTTGGAGGTCGTCGCGACAATATCTTCAGCGAAGGAGAACGCCGTACAGACCGCCATTGCGACGAAGGCCAACTTAAAAGCGCGCTTAAAATTCATTTGCATAACCCAAAATCCTGTTTGCGGGCCAGAAAGCCCTCACGCCCTGAATATAAATAAAAAAAGCGGATTCTGCGTCAAAAAAAACACCAAAAGCCGAAAATTGGGGATTAAACAGTCTTTTTTCACCCCATCCAATCCCCATTTTATTACTTTGTACGCAACGTATGCGTAAAAAAAGCCCGCACAGTGGGGATAAAAACCATTTTTTAGCCCAGTTTAATCCCCAAATTCACCAAAAACAGCGCACGCACCCCCTGCTTTTATTACATTTTTGCGTATGGACGGTAAAATCCGCTTTGCGCCAAGCCCCACGGGCTACCTTCACGAAGGCCACTTGCTTTCGGCGCTTTACGTTTGGGCTGCGGCCCGCAAGTGGAACCTGCAAATACACCTGCGCATCGAGGATCACGACCAAAGCCGTGCACGCCCCGAATACATCGATAGCATCTACGAAGATCTGGAATGGTTCGGATTCCGATTCGACAGCGATAGCATACAAAGTAAGCACCCGGAGCGTTTCGAAGAGGCGCTCCAAAAGCTGCAATCCCAGGGTTTGGTCTACCCCTGCTACTGCAGCCGCAAACAGCTGGAAGCAGAGAACCCCAAAAGTTCCACCGGCGAAGTAATCTACCAGGGCAAATGTCGACAGCAGGCAAACCCGGAGGCAATGTCGGACCAGCCCCATTGCCTCCGCGTCTCCATTCCGAACAAAGTCGTGCACTGGCACGACAAGTTTCTCGGAGATTTCGATGAAAATCCGCAACAGCAATGCGGGGACTTCCCGATCCGCGACCGCGACGGACAGTGGACATACCAGTTCGCCGTGTGCGTCGACGATATCGACGAAGGAATCACGCACGTGGTTCGCGGCGAGGACATCCGAAATTCCACCGCAAGGCAAATCGCCCTCATGCGCCTGCTCGGCCGCGACGTTCCACCGATATACCTGCACCATCCGCTCGTCGTGGATGCCGCAGGCAAAAAACTCTCGAAACGCGAACGCGCCCACAGCCTGCGCCAGGACCGCGACGCCGGAGTGTCAGCCGAAAAACTGCTGGGCCGGGTATGCCACAGGGCCTCGCTTGTAGCCCAAGACACCTCCCTCTCGCTAGAAGAGGCGATTTCAGTCGTAGCCGGCAAACTGTAAATACTAAAAAACAAAAAAATAACGTATATTCTAGGCATGGCGCACAATACACCGTCATCCACCGTCATGAAAGTCCGACAGGAGGCTGCCCTTTTTGATTCCAAGGACAGGCTGCTGCTCTTTTCGACGAAGAACGAATTTCAGACTCCGCTCCTGCGCGAAGCGAGCGACACTTTCTACGAAAAGTGGAAGCAATCCGCCAACGCTATCCCGCTCGACTCTTTTATCCCGGTATCTGCAAGCTTCACGCCTCAGCAGAAGAAACAGTGCGAGACTCTCTTCAAGACGGTATTCAAGGAGAAAGCCGAGGACTTCGGCACGCCAGACCTTTACCTGCTTGCCGGATTCCTCAAGTGGGACGGCAACGCGCTTGCACCGAGCCTGCTCATCCCGCTCGAGCCCAGTGCAGACGGGAACTCCATAAACCTTTCGAACAGGCCTCCCATCGAGAACACGGTCCTCTCCGAGAGGCTTGCCGGAGTCCAGCTTCCGCGCATCGAAGACGCAACGCTCGACGGACAGTTCAGCATCCAACTTTACTTTTCCCTGTTCGAAAAGGCCATCGCCGCCGAAAAGAACTGGAAGTTCACGCGCCATGGCATCTGCCTTGCCTTTTTAAATAGCAGCAGGCTCCGCCTCAAGATGGCGATGCGAAACCTCGGAAGCGAAAAGAAAATCGACAGCAACCCCTTCCTCTCCTCGCTCTTCGGCGAAGATGGATTCCAGGTTCGGGAATCCGTATTCGAGGAAGCGGACTTCGACCAAATCTACAACCCGGCCGACCACCATTTCCTCTACACCACGGACTCGCACACGACCAAGGTGACCATCGACGCGCTCGACGAAAATGCGCACGGCTACGCCATCCAGGCGCTGCCCGGCACCCAGAAAGTAAAGGTCGCAACTAACATCGTCGCCGAGGCCCTCGCGAAGGGACATGACACGCTAGTGGTCACGCGGCGCGCCATCTCCAGGCAGACTTTTACGCAGGCATGGAAATCCGACTTCCGCTCCTACAGCGGCCGTCCGCGCGCAGAAGTCGCCGCCGATATCAACAAGACGCGGCAATTCTTTATCAACTACTACAAGGCGGTCAACGGGAAGTCTCCCTCCGACAGCACGAGCCTGACCGACATCCTGCAGTTCTTTGCGCAGGCGCCCAAGCCGAAGGCGAAATTCGTCGAATCCATCTTCCAGGAATCGAACAATCTCCCCTTCAAGGAATTTTCGAACCTGCAGCGGCTCCTGCAAGAAATTTCCGACCTCTATTTCAACAAGGGCGGAATCGCAGCGCGCAAGCTCCTCGAAAACATCAAGGCCGAAAGCCTCACCCAAGAAGCGAAGGCCGAAATCGCCAAGAACATTGACGATACCATCCAAAAAGTCGAAGTCATAAGGCCGCTTGTCGACCTGTTCAAGGAAGAAGGGTTCTTCCCCACCGGCATCTACCTGCCCGCGCTATCCGAAATCATTTCGCTTATCCGCAAGAACTTCGACGAAAACACGCCCGAATTCGAAGGCTGGGATCTCTGTTCCAACAGTTGGAGCGCCTACCAGGATTCCCTCAAGGAACTGCCCGAAGCAGGCGACAAGTGGGTCCGCTACCGCAGGCAGACCTCCGACATATACACGGACGACGCCGTCGACGAGAACATCCTCGCCGCCCGCGAGGAATTTGCCGACAGCCTCAAGGTCACGCTCAAGGGCCTTTCCGACCGCTACCGCAATTCGCGCAAGCGCCTCATGAAGGTGCTCAAGCATCCAAAAGAAGTTTCTTCGGATGCGCACCTGCTCGACCTCATCGATACCCTCCTGGAGCTGCAAGAAAACAAGCGCGCCTACAAGGACACGGCCGTTCTCGGCAACCATCTGCTGGGTCGCGACTGGCTCTACGAAAAATCGAACTGGGTCAACCTGAACAAGAAGATTACCTACATCTACGACTTCCGCGAAAAGCATGCGAACAGCCCGCAGTTCAACCTGATGCTCACGGTTCTCGAGCACTGGCACCAGATCAAGCCGATGCTCCCGCGGTTCGAGGAATTCGACAAGGCCGTGCAGGAACTGCTTTCGGGCATGCGGGTGCTCTCCAAGGAACTTGTTCTCGACATTCCGCTCGACAGTCTCGACCTCGACAAGAGCCTCGAAGAAATCAACCTCTGGAAAGACAACTGGAACGTCCTCAACACGCACCTTAAGCTTTCCTCGCTGTTCCGCGAACTCGAGAGCACCGGTTGCAAGACGCTCCTGCGCTTTGTCCAGAATCCGGCGGCTGTCAACAGCGAACTGCCCCAGGCCACCGCATATTACTGGGCGGCCTCCCAAGTCCAGCGCTTCAGCAAGGAATTCCCCGAAGTATTCTCCTGCGCCCCGAAAGTCCATTCCCAGCTCGGCAAAAAATACCGTCTGCTGCTGGACGAATTCTGCAACGCGAACTTCCGCGAAGCGCACGCCACCGCAACCGAGAAACTTTCGGTATTGAGCATCGAAGACGCCCTTGTCTGCGAAAAGAAATTCGACACCATCGTCCTTCTGGACGCAGGCAGCATCTCCGTAGCCGAATCCATCCCGCTTGCATTAAAGGCAAACAAGGTCATCCTCATCGGCAACCCGCACGCACCGGCCCTAGAGCCGTTGCCTTTTGACGCCTACCTCGACATCGATCCCGTACACACGGCGTTCTTCCAGGAAAGCATCATGACGGCCTCGTTGCGCCGCGGCATCCCGACCCGCGAACTCTGGTTCTCGGACAGCTATTCCGATCCGTCCCTTGTAGAATTTGCGAACGAGCACATCTACAACCACGGCATCCGCCAGCTGCCGCCCCCGGTTCGCGATTCCGGCAAGAGCGATTCCATCCAGACGGTTGCAGACAAAGTCATCGACATTGCAAAGGCAGCCATTCACCATGCCGAGACGCATCCGGGGCAGACTCTCGGAATCATCGCATTCCACCAGGTGACATGTCACGAAATCGAGTCGACCATCAAGGCGCTTCTCACCAAGGATGCCCCCTGCGCCAGATTCTTTGCAAACAGCGACCTCTCGACCGGATTCTATATCAAGACTCCAGAAAGGGCTACCGAAAAATACCGTGACGTCATATTCGTCTGCGCAGAGCCCGAAGCCATGGACAAGAGCTCCAGCGAAGGGAAAATCGCCATCAGCGCGACACTCGCACGCCACAAGCTCAAGATTTTCATGACCGAAGCCGACAAGCAAAAGATGACCACCGCCAAGTCTGCCATGCTGCGTGACTGGATGGCCCATCTGCTTCGCAAGGCGAAACCTTCCGACTTCGAAATCAAGCCGGCAGATTCGGCACTCCGCTCCCAGGTCATCGCGCTCCTGCAAAACGAGGGCATCAACGTCTTGCCCAGTTTCGCTTCCGGAGCCATACCCGTCGGCCCTGTCGTCGTGGACGCGAACAACCCCAAGAGGTTCCTCGCCGTCATCGAAGACGACTGCACCACGGAACGCTTCCGCGAATCCATCGAAGACCGCGAATACGTGCGCCCCGTGCTCCTGCGCCAGCTAGGCTGGAAGGTCCTCAACATCTGGACTCCCTTCTGGTACATTTCCAACGCAGACGAAGCGAGCCATATCATCACGACCATCGCCATCGAACAGAGCGTCGCACCGCCGCCTCCCGAAGAACCCAAGGCCGAAGTGGGCACAGCCGAGAACGATTCCGCGGTCGCCGAAATCCAGACAAAGCCCTACCAGGTGGTCCACCCGAAAATCGAAGGAACCGCCCACGACAAGCCCATCGCGGAACTCTCCGCGCTTTCGCTCATCGTGCAGCTCAAATTCTATGTCGATCACGAGGCTCCCATCCACGAGGAAGTGCTATTGTCGCGCCTGCTGGAACTGCACCATGTCGATCGCGCAGGCCCGATGATCCTCCAGGCTCTGAACGACGCCATCAAGCAGGGTTTCCAGCGCCACAAGTTCATCAAGACAGGCAAGTTCTTCTACTCCACGAAGAACCCGCCCGTAGTGTTGCGGGACAGGAGCATGCGTCCGCAAAACGAACGCAAGTTCATCTACGTCTCTCCCGAGGAGAGGGCCCTGCTACCTGCATCCATGGACGAGTTTGCGCAAAAGCAAGCACTCGGGCTCCTAGACTAGGGACCCGCCCATTACGCGGAATTCAGCGAAACAGCTAAAAAGCTACTTGAGCTTCACGACAAGCGCGTTGATATTGTAGATGGAAAGTTCGCGAGCCTTATCCTCGGCCGCCTTCCTTGATGTCCATCCACCACCGCGCAGCTTGTAGAACGGGGCATCGAACACCACCTGGATGTTGTAGCCCGTCGATGCAGAAATCTGCGCCTTACGACGCTGGGCGGCATCGAAATCGCCCACAGCCTCGAACTGCAGAACGTAATAGCCATTTCCCTTGGATTCCTTTCCGGAACCCTTCGATACGGCGAGAGCCGAAATGTCAGTCGTGTCGCGCAGCGAAGAGCTCAGTTCGGGCTTGTATTCCTTGCCGCGGAAAAGGGAGTCGATATCCGTAGGGTCACCCGCCCACGACAAGGCTATCGCAGCGAGGCAAATCAGGAGGCTAATCTTTTGCATGGTCCAAATGTAGAAAAATCCCCGCCCTGAGGGCGGGGATGCAAGTTCATTTTAGACCGAAGAAGCGCTATTACTTCTTAACAACGCCCGTGCCACGCTTCACGCCCCAGACCTCGGTCTTTTCCTTCTTGCCCTTGGTTCCGACGGAGCCGAGCTTCACGAAGGACGAGTACTTGGTGATATAGGCGCCAGTACCCACGAGGCGGTGCTTGTCAGAGAGCATGTTCCATGCGACGAAGAAGTTGCGCGGGTTCTTCACGCAGTCGCCCACGGCACCTTCCTGGGTCGGGTCGGCCGAGAAGAACGCATCGTCACAGTAGATCTTTCCACTCTGGTGAGCAACGAACGAGCCGAGGTTCGTGTAGTAGTCAACTTCGTAGAAGAAGTAGATGTCATGCGGATTGTTCTGGTACACCCTCGTGAAAGATGTATCGGCACCGATGATGGAACCCATGTCAGACTGCACGAAGTGGCCGAGCGTATTCGGGTGGGCCGACTTGACATCGTCCATATTCTCGCTCGTCTTGACCGGGAAGACTTCGCCCACCGGGGTATTTTCGTCCACGGCCGACGGATCCGCAACGTTATACGGAATCGTGGTCACGTCGATCTTCGCATCACCCACAACCTGCACCCACGGAGACGGCAAGCGGTCCGTAGCATTGTAGTTCGTCGGAGAATTCCAGTGCCAAGAAGCATCGTCGGCAGGCCTGAGCGTATCGGCACCCGGAGCGGCCCCATTCGAGGAGTCGGCCCACACAACGTTATCGGCACGGAAACGGATGTAGTCACCCACGTGCGGAGTCGGCTTCAGCTTGTCATCGTTGTAGTAACGGAGCGTAAGCGTATCCCTCTTGTTCTGGGGAGAGTTCTGGGATTCCACATGGATATACTTGGCTTCTTCTTCCTTGAACGCTTCATCGACAGCAGAGTTCAGATAATAGCTGAATGCCGAGGTTGCCACGGAGCCATCCAGAACCATCACCGGTTCGGAAGCGACAATCTTCACCTGGTCATACACGCCACCGTCTGTTTCTGCCGAAGCGCGAGCCGAAAGGATAATCGGAGCCATACGGTCGGTCAGGTGACCTTCGAAGAACGATTTCACGGTATCGCCCTTCCACTTGTAGGTCGTAAACGATGCAATCCTGTCTTCGTTCAGTACCAAAGTCTTCACATCGGCAGTGAACGGATCGTCGACAGCAAACACGAGCGTCTGGCCGTTATCCGGGCTCTTGTCATAGGCTTCCTTGATTTCGGCAGCACTGAACTGCGTGGAGCAGAACATTTCCTTGTCCTTCGGGTTAGTAGAATAACCCAAATCATAAGGATTGATCTTCACCAGGTGCTTTTCGTCGAAGTTGAGGCACAGGAAGAACGGGATGGAGTCCGGATGAATGGCACGGTCATAGATAACCGCCATGGAGTCCGCCCTACCATCCAAGTAGTCCGCCGATTCCTTGTAGAACTTAGACGAGATGTTCATTTCGCCCGTGGGAGCGCCCTTCACGTCGAACATGTCGACAATGAGCGGCATCGGTGCAGGCGGTTTGTAGAAATGCATGTTGCCATAGGGAGCCGCGACTGCGTTGTTCGCGACAGCACCCACAAGCATGGTCGCCGCGGGCTGACTCGGGTCATCGTAGACCTGGCTCGAACGGATACGCACCAAGGCGACACCGTCTACCAGAGCGCTGACAGCACCCGAAACTCCGCTGGAGGCATCCAGGATATCCAGGGCAAAATTACATTCCGTGCAGAGGGCTCCCGTCGCCGGGTTACGGACAATGAGGTAGAAGTCCACGTCGGCATTCACCCAGTGGAAGTATTCATCGCCATCCTCATCCACATCGGGATCCTGATCCATCGTAGTCCATTCCATGACGTTGCCGAGGGAGTCGGTCGTCTTGGGCTTGGCAAACGACAGCTGCGGGGCGAAGAACGAGAGTGTCGCGACAGCGGTGCGCACGGAAGCCGTAACCTTCGTTTCGGCGGCAGTCAAACCAGCGAGCGGAACTTCCACCCAGAGGGTATCGATACCGTTCTCGTCAATCCTGCCGTTATAAGGCACAGAGAGCGGAGTCGTATCTTCCTTGTTCTTGTAGAGAGTGGCACCCGCAGAAAGCGTGAGCGTGTAGGTCTGGTTCGCTGCAGAAGCGAGGTCGACCGTGCCCTGATCGTCCGGAGCGGATACATAGATCGGGAGGCGCGTGCCGGCGAGGCCCATGCCCTCGAACTTCCATTTGGTTCCGGCCGGGTAGATGTTGACATCTCCGTCGGTATTCGGGAACTCGACATCCTGCGTCACGACATCAAGGTTACCCTTGATTTTGAACTTATGGTAGGCAGTCTTGCCATCCACGGTAATGGCGAGGTAGTAGGTTCCGGGAGGAAGTCCGTTCATCTTTTCCTGGTTGAACTTCGGCACCTTCGGGTTCGTGAGGTCGATACCGCCATGGTTGATGGTTCCCGGAGTCAAAGCGGCACAGTCGCCACAACCCTGCACCGGTTCCTTCTTGCGGGTGACAATCTTGAAGGCAATCTCAGTTTTAATACTATCTCCACATTCTTCTGAACCTTCATCGGTACCGGCAAGCACGGAGGCACAGTCGCCACCGCCGCTCGTGAGCACGCAGACATCAAGTTCGAGGCCACCATCGCCCTGCGGTTTGGGGTCAATCGTGATACCGGTCGACTGCTTGATGTACATGTTCGTCTTGATACGCACGTTACTCATGTCGGTACGGCGGTCACAGAAGAAAATGTCGATTTCGTAGTCCGTTCCGGCCACGAGGGCGCCGCTAGCTCCTGTAAACTGATCCAGGTTAACGTAGCCCGGGGCTGCCAAGTGCGTACCGCCAAGGTCCACGGCAAGCTTGTTGTCGATAAACACCCAGATGTCATCGTCACCACGGAACGAGAACTGCATTCCCGGACGGTAAGTGAACTTGGCGTGGGACTCGAAGCAGAACATCTGGTTGTTGTTGCCCTTGATTCGGGTATCCCAGGTGGAGTTGTCGTAAACGTTGGGATGCTTACCATCGCCAAATTCGCCGTCAGAGACCGGATAGAGGTCGATGTATGGCAAGCCGGTTGTCGGTTCAATGGCAGACCAGTCAGAAACACCAGGAAGGAGCGTCTGAGCCTTCTGTGAAATTCCATTTTGAGTAGGTGTTTGCCCTTGTTCACCGACACCATACCTCACGTTACCGAGACCCGGTCTGGCAGTTGCCGCCTTCTTGCAAGCAGCATCAGCCTGGCAAGTGGGATCGGTAAGCAGGTCATTCAAGATGGTAAAGGCGCCCGTCGGTTCGTTATAGCTGTCGTATTCCCACAGGCCATCCTTGGTGAGGCTGAAGGTGACGTCACGGCAGTGCTGGTAGTTCACGCCCGGTGTGGGCTTGAACATCACGTCAAAGGCTTCCTGGCTCACGAAGCAGCCGCTCGCCGGATTATAGACCGGCTTCTTTGTCGCCGGAAGCGTCGCGTTCACAATCCCCGGAGTCACGCCGATACAGGGGATTGTTCCCGGATAGGAATAAGGGGCTCCAGCCACGGCACATCCGTTCGTGGCCACCTGCGGGTAGGCATCACAGGTAAAGGCGCCATGCAAGCTAGCATCGGTATCGTAGAGGATTGCGGCCAGTTTGTAGGTGCAGTTTCCTTCGAGGCCCGGGTCCGTAATCGAAATCTGGTCGACGGCGCTTTCTGCGGCCAAGTCAACATCGGCAATGAAGTAAACCTTGTTAGTATTATATTGGTTATAGATGACTTCCATCGGAATCGGGATAAGCACATCCGCTTCCCAACCGTCCAAGCCAATGGCATCTTCCAAGTCTGCGTCATCGTCCTTGAAGAAGATGAAGGATGTCGGCAGGGGTTCGTCCATCCACACGGCGTAGTACCATCCGCACATACCCGGCGCGACCTTGAACGGCTGGCGGCTCGCGTAGGTTCCATCGGGAGACCACATCGGGACGGTCGCCTTCCACTCCGCTTCGTCCGGCACGAGCACATACATGTACTTGATATTCGGTTCGGTATAGGAAACTAGGGTCTTGCCCGCCTGCTTCGGGTTTTCCAGAACCCAGACATCCGTCGTGCCCTTGGTGCTCGGGCATGCGATATCTCGAGAATTCTTCGGAATATTCGGGTCATAGGCAGAGTGACCATTCCATACAGCGGCAAGGATGTAGTCGAGCGGGTTTGACGAAGAGTTCGCCAAGCCGAATGCCGTTTCCTGGGCTTCGCCAAGGGCGTTCGACAAGTCGTAATCATAATAACCCGTCGTGGGGTTCTTGTTCGCCGCAGTGACAAGGGCCGCCTTATTATTCATGGTCACATAGAAAGAAGCGGGCCATTCGTCAGGCTTCTTAAAATGGAGCGTACCCGTACATGCGGCTGCAGCGCTCTGCACGCCAACAAACAGCATGCAGGCACCCAAAACCCACTTCCACAGGGAGATCTTCATGTATTTCATCATTTTTGTTTCCATCAATGGTTTTCCTTCCAACTAAGCATACCAAAAAGACCGGCCTTTTTAATATGCCACACCGACCTCAAATTTATTCTTTTCTTTGAAAAAAAGCCAACTCTTTTTTTATTTTTTGTTAAAAATACGTTTACTTCGGTAAAAATCCGGCCAGTCAACAAAAGAAAGTGCAAATTATCACAAGATATCACAAGAAAAAAGCGCCTTTTTGTAAATGATTTTTTACATCTTTCCTATCTAACTTTTCTATTTTTACCCTAAACCGGAGTTCCTATGCAAGATTTGGACCAGACCATCGTGACCCCAGGCAAGACAATCAAGTTCGAGAGGCTCGAACTGAGGCCGCATTTGATAGTGCTCTACCCGCAGGAACAGTTCCGGCAAATCGCCATTGAAAAAGGTACGACCATCCTCGGCCGCGGGCAGGATGCCGGAGTCCGACTCGACGACGAACTCGTGAGCCGCAAGCACTGCGCCATCGACTTTGACGGGGTCCACGTGACCGTGCGCGACCTCGGCAGCACCAACGGCACCTTCGTGGACGGGCAACCCGTGCAGATTGCAGAACTCGATTCCGAAAAGCGCCTGCAGGTCGGCAAGATGGTCTTGAAGGTGGAATTCAAGGACAAGAGCGAAGAAGCCTTCGACCGCGCCCTCTACGAAGCAGCCACCATGGACCCGCTCACCAAGATTAGCAACCGCCGCAGCTTTATGGACCGAAGCCTCGGAGAACTCGCGCTCGCCCGCCGCAGCGGGGAATTCGTGCACACCATCATGGTGGACGCAGACCACTTCAAGCGCGTGAACGACACCTGGGGCCACCAGTGCGGCGACATGGTTCTCAAGGAAATCGCGAGAATCCTCAAGGAAGAGAAACGCGAATCCGACCTGCTCGCCCGTTACGGCGGCGAGGAGTTCCTGCTGCTGCTCTCGAACATTTCGCCCGAAGACGCGCAGAAGAGCGCCGAACGCCTCCGCAAGGCCGTGGAACGCCACAAGTTCTCGTGGAAGGATACGGTCATCCCGGTGACCATTTCGCTCGGGCTCTGCTCCAAACAGGGAGAGGACATTCCGCAAATCGAAGCGATGATCGCGCAGTGCGACAAGATGCTCTACGTGGCCAAGGAAAGCGGCAGGAACCGCGTGGCCTTTTAAGACGCAGGGCCCTTAGCAGCCCACGTCGCCGTCACGGTCTCCACCGCAAGTCTCACAAGAGGAAGTGTTCCCGCAGGGCAGCAGTTCCTCGGCTTCGTCAACCGGCTTGATCTTCGATTCGTTCGAGTACTTGATGTACTTCACGTCGGCAAATGTCCCGCTAAGAGTGAACGTGATGACGCCCATGGAGCCGCCGGTCGTCGTGCATCCCGGATACAGGATGGTAGCAACCAGGGTATCGCCCCTGAGTTCGGCATTGAGCCCGTTGAAAGTGCAAAGGTCGTCCACAAGCACACCATCGTCACGGAAGGTAACCGCGCCGCTAGCGCTTTCCACCTTCACGACGCGCGGAGAAACCGCCGGACCGCCGCGATACATGGCCGAGACGTCGGTCGCCTTTTCATTAATGTACGTGGTCGGAGGCGGCAGGTACACCCACTTGTTTTCAATGCACTGGTAAGCGCGGCCAAAGAACTCCAGCAGGGTGTCCGTGTCGCAGGGCTCCAGGTCAGGCCTGCGGATTCCGTCGGGGATGCCGTCGCCGTTGCAGTCGCCACCCGGAAGGCAGACAACATTCATGACACTCCAGTAATTATCGACGCACTTGAATTGCTGCTCGGTCTCGCAATCGGTAGCGACCTCACCGTTTCTCCCGACGCAGTTTCCTTCTGCGCTCATCCCGTCGTAATCGGTAATATGTTCGCAGGTAGGCTTTATCTGCCTCCAGAGTCTGTCGCTGCATACATAGTCAGGGCCGCCCTTGCAGTCAGGAGCCATTTCGCCGTCTACATCGCAATGGTTGCAGGCCACATTTGTCACAGGGCAAAAGTCACCTTCACAAGGCGGGCACATCCCATCCATGTCGATGCACGCTTTGAAGATGCTAGAACTAGAGCGTTCCTCCAGGCTAGAGCTGGACAGCGTTTCCGGCAAGGAACTGGAGCTTTCCGCAACGTCGGAGCTGCTTTCGGGAGCCGTCTCGCTAGAAGCGGGCTCATCATTGCCCGAAGATTTCGCATCGGAACTCTCGACAGCAGAAGACTTCTCGTCACCGCCGACCGGGGCGCTCGGGCTGTCTTCGTCGCAGGCAGCGAACATGAACGCGGCAAGGGCCACCGCAGCAATACTGCATGTCGATTTCAAAATTTTCCTTTTCATACCATTCTCCTTTTTTTTATTAAACATGTGTTCGATTCTTTTCCAAATATACAACCCTTTTTTAAGAAAAGCAATAGTTTATAAAACAAAATCAAGAAAATTTAATCAAAATCACAAACTTTTTGTTTGTTTTACATATTTTATCACTATATGCAACAGTCGTTTCATATGCAGGCCGGACACCAGTATTCGGGAAACAAGTTTTCGCGCCTTACCCGTCTTGCGCGCTTTTCCTATATTTGGCGCCGAAATGTCGAAACTGAATTCCGAGCGCCTCAATTCCTTTGGTACCGCGAGCATCCCGAAACTGGTATTGCAGTTCTCGGTGCCCTCCATCGTGAGCATGCTGGTGAACGCGCTCTACAATATAGTAGACCGCCTCTTCGTGGGCCACGAAGTCGGAAGCCTCGGCATCGCGGGCATCACGCTGTGCTTCCCCATCATGCTGTTCATCATGGCGATGTCGATGATGATTGGCGTGGGCGGCAACACGCTGTTCGCCATCCGCCTCGGGCAAAAGAAGTACATCCAGGCGAGCATCATTCTAAACAACTCGTTCTCGCTCCTGTTGCTGATGGCCGCCACCACGTTCACGCTCGGCGAGATATTCATGGAACCCCTGCTCCGCCTGTTCGGAGCAAGCGACCAGACGCTCCCCGTTGCCAGCAGCTACATGCGCATATTGCTTTGCGGTGCGGTATTCCAGACGGTCGCCCCGGGCATGAACCACTTTATCCGTAGCATGGGTCACCCCAAGACGGCCATGTTCCGCGAAGTCATCGGAGCCGTCACGAACATCGCGCTCGACTGGCTGTTTATAGTGCAGTTCCGCTGGGGCATTGAGGGAGCCGCATGGGCGACCATCGGTTCACAGCTGGTGGCGGCATCGCTCATCACGCAGTTCTTCGTGAAGAAAGATACCCCCATCCGCATCCGCTGGCGCCACATGAAGTTGCGCTTCGCGTACGTGAGGAAGATTATCATCCTCGGCATTCCGCCCAGCATTATGCAGGTGTGCAACAGCCTGATGAACGCCATCCTCAACTGGAGCCTTACCACCTACGGAGCAATCAGCCTGCACGACACAGGTGCACTTTCGGGCGGCGACCTCGCGATTTCCGCATTCGGCATCGTGAACAGCATCGCCTCGTTCATATTGCTCCCGCTGCTCGGCTTTGTACACGGCACGCAACCCATCATCGGGTACAACTTCGGCGCGCGCCTCAACGCCCGCGTGAAGGCGACCCTCAAGTTCACGTTCATCTACGCGGGGAGCTTTATGCTCGTGGCGTGGGCGATACTGATGTGGAAGACCGAAGTGTTCGTGGCCCCCTTCGCGCCTACCGACCTCAAGCTGCAAGAAGTCGCCGCGTGGGCCATGCGGATTTTCGGGGCGGCGTTCTTCATGATTCCGCTCGGGCTCGTTTCGGGCAGCTTTTTCCAGGGTACGGGAAAGGCGCTCAGGTCCATGTTCCTGAACGCCTGCAGGCAAGTAATTCTGCTAATTCCCTTTTTGCTCGTGCTCCCGCACTTCTTTGAACTGAAGGGCGTGTTCATGGCGCAGCCCATCGCCGACACGGGTGCGGCCATCATCGGCGTGCTCATGCTCCGGCACGAACTGAAGAAGCTGAAATAAACCTTAGAACAACTTCTTCGCGTCGGTCAGCTGGCCGTCCTTCTCGTGGAAGAGGATGACGGAGCCCCCTTCGAGGGTCTTGAAAACTTCGACCAGGCGGTTGACAGTCTTAGTCTCGTCAAAACCGATTTCGTTCTTCGCGGCCTCGTTCACGACTATGCCGAAGTTCACGGCGTTCGGGGCGGAACGGCGGAGATAGGCAATGAAGTCGGCACCGGATGCAATCACGTCGGTACGGCCCTTCACGTCGATGTTCATCGGGTCTCGGATGCTGGCCGAAAGCGGGAAGAGTTCCTCGTTCACGGTCTGCTTCGCGTTCAGGAAGAACATGTTGCCCACATAGAGGCTGATGGTATCGTCGAGCACCTTGCCCACTTCGACGGACACATCGCACGCAGACGACATTTCCTGAATTTCGAGTTTGGAAGGTCCGCAGGCAATGAGGGCTGCGGAAGCGAGGATGGCGAAAGCGGCCAGAATCTTTTTCATATGGGACTCCTTATGTTCCTGAAATGCTTAAAAATCCCCGCCTGTGCGGGGATGACGATAAAACAAATATATACTTATTTCGAGAGGATACCAAGCGCCTTGGACACGAGTTCGGGCGAAAGCCTGAAAATTTCGCTCAATTTTTCAACCCTTTCGGGTTCGGCGATGCGTTCCATGCGGCTGCCGTTTGCGTCGCGGGTCACGAGGTTGCCCTTCTGGTAATAGTACTGCACGCCGCGCTCGCGGTCGAGGCGGTTCAACACCGGGTAGGTCATCATCTCGCGGTAGAAACTTTCGGACCAGTGCTGCTTAAACTCCTCGACGCTCACGCCTGCCACCGGGTATTCGAAACGCAACTTCATCGGGGAGCTGAGTTTCCCTGCACCATTGAGCGCGCCGCCGGTCCAGAGTTCCATGGAATCCATGTCGGGCCGCACGAGGCGCACGCTGTTCGGCACCAGCGGGAAGAACACCTCCCCTGCACCGAAGGGCTTCGGGAGCGGGATGGGGAGCGGGTCGAAGATGAGGTAGCCGGGGTCGAAGAGGAAATCTGAATCCGCATCCGGTAAAATCAGCGCGCAGTGGATGTTCCTCTCCTTGCGCTTGTGGCCCATCACGAGCCGCGGGTTGAACCCCATGTCGCGCAGGCTCTGGTACAGGTGCCAAGTCATGCTGAAGCAGGTGCCGCCGCCCATCCAGGTATCGATATCGTTCTGGTCGCTGTCGTCGAGGTTGCGCGCGGCCGTAGCGCTGCCGGTAGATTCGAGGCGTATGATTTTCGTGAGGTTCTCGTACGTGACGTTCGAGAGCCTGTTGCACAGGTCGAGAATCTTTTGCCAGGTTGCGCTTTCCATAAACGCAAAGATAGAAATTGCTATATTATGCACATGCTCGGAATTGAACAGAAAAAAGGAAACGATGATAAGCTTTGCGGCAGGATGATTGCCTACGCAAGGATTTTGCCCACGCCCGACGCCGAAGAAAGCAACTCTCCGTTCGATGACATGATCAAGAACGGGCTCTTGACGCTCGAAGGCGATTTCCGCAAGTTCAACCCGACCGTACCCTCGCGCCACCGCAGGAACCAGGTAATGGACGAGCGCCTGAACGAACTCCTCGAAACGATGGAGGAGAACGGCGTCGAACTGCCGGAGAACCTCGACGTGGAAACCATGCGCGACAGGCTGCATGAACTTTCGAACATGGAAGTCATCCCCATTCCGGCGCGTATCGGCAACTTCACCAAGGAAGAAGACATCCTGAACGAAGACGCGGACATCTACTACGTCGGTGAATTCATCGGCGCGAACCAGGCGCACTTCTGCCTCACGACGCTCCCCATCTACTACCAGGCGCGTTACCGCGAGCAGACGAAGAAGCACGAGATGGAACTCCTGAACGACATGCTCTCGCAGTTCGAGAACGGGCAGTTCCTCGACAACGACGACATCATGAGCGACACGGTGGAGCTGTTCCCCGAAGGAGCCTCGCTGAACACGTTCGTGGGCGACCTCGGGAACCTGCTGAACGTGAAGGTGATTCCCTTCCTGCTCGCCTGCGAAACCGACGAGGATTACGACCGGCAGGTGAAACTGCTGTACAAGTTCATGAAGGACTACCCCGAGCCGCTGGACGTGAAGCGCATCGACGCATCGCTGCGCATGCTGCGCGAGCAGGGCGACAACGAACTTGCCCGCAAGGTTCTGGAACTGAGTACAAAAAAAATCTGCGCCCTCTACAACGAGGACGCAAAATCCGCCGAAGCATTCGAGTCGGAAATTACATCTTTGAAAGTGTAAGCAGGGCTGCACCTGCAAGGATAATGACCGTCGACGCGGCCAGTTTCAAGCGTTCAGTGCGGGTCGCATATTCCCCGAAAGCAAAGACTCCCCACATCTGGTTTACAACCAAATTAAGTTGCAGGAGCGGGTAGCCCACCGCATATCCGAACATGCCATCGTCGGCGATGGCCCAGAATATGGCGAGTGTCCCGAGCATCCAGAGCATGCCGGCAGCAAAGGCGAAAAGCGACGGTACCGCAGGCATTTCAAAACGCTTGCCGCGGGCCAGAGAGAGCACGATAAAGAGAGCGACACTCCCGACGCACACGCCCACCGAGAACGGGAACAGGAATTCCATGTCCCCGAGCCCGCTTAGCTTGTACGGGATAAGGTACGAGCCGAACACCGCTCCCGAAAGGAGCGAGCGCCAGTTCTTCCAAATGTGCTTGATGTGCCCCGCCGGAATCCAGATACCCACGAGCATGCACACGATGGCTGGGATAGAGAAGTAGAAAAGCGAGTGCTCGGCGAACAGCGTGACACCCGTAATGAACGAAAGCAAGATGCTCACGCTCATGGAGCGCAGTCCCGTGCCCGCGAGGTCCGCCTCGGCCTGCACCGCCCAGAAGCAGAGCGCACCGCCGACAACCCAGAGGAGCCCGCAAATCACGCCGACGGGTTGCAGGTTGAACTGTCCGGTGACGCAGGCGATTATCGCAGAACAGGCAAGCGCCCCCACGGCCATCATGGCGAGGAACGCCCACGAAGAATAGTTCGGGTATTTCTTGAGCGGGACCATGTATGTCCCGAACGCGAAGACGCCGATTAGGACGCCGATAATACTGAGAGCACTACTTTCCAATGCAGAACCCCGCGAAAATAGATTGTAAAATGTCTTCGGACGAAATTTCGCCCGTTATGCTCTGGAGCGCACGGCGCACCACCTGCATCTCGAAGGCGAGCAGTTCCACCGCCGGATTGTTCCGGAGCAGGTCGAGCGCGCGGTCGATACCCGCGAGGGCATCTTCGAGGCAGGCCTTCTCGCGTTCGCTTGTAATCCAGAGGTCTTCTGCGTCCGCAGATTGCTTGAACAGGGAGGCGTTCATCGCTTGGCGAAGTTCCGCAAGGCCCTCGCCTGTCTTGGAAGAAACGCTCAGTCCACCATCGGGAATCGGGGATGCGCGCAGGTCGGACTTGGAATAAACGACAAGGTCCGCGTTATTTGTCATGTCAGCGAAAGCGGACATCCTAAGATTCTCGCCTTCGCGAGAATGACGAGATGCTAATTCGCCTTCGCGAGAATGACATTCCTGCGAGCTGC
>Ga0247610_10002548_pt1 | contig 20855 bp, 12 predicted proteins | sample 174DNAGHGhighgp2_FD_193483 | JGI IMG/M metagenome (GOLD analysis project Ga0247610, IMG submission 193483) | Sheep rumen microbial communities from Palmerston North, Manawatu-Wanganui, New Zealand - 1742 DNA GHGhigh gp2 | ecosystem: Host-associated > Mammals > Digestive system > Stomach > Rumen...
TAGTTGCTCCTTTCGCATAAGAATCAGTCCTTATGACAGTACCATTCCAATCCTTGAAGGTTATAGTGAAAGGACCATCCCCAGAAGGTTCATCGCCGGAACCATCACCAGCATTCTGTGAGATTGTTAATCCTATGAATGTATTACCACCCAGTTTGATTGAGAATGTTTCCTTCCTCACTTCGGAAGTTGTATTCTCATGGATTCTCATCTCGATTGGTTTCCATTCTCCTCTAGTCGATGACATCAACCAGGTTGAGATCATACTACCATACTTCAAGGTATTAGACCAAGAGTTGGTATTATCACTCGGGATGAATGAATAACCAATGATATACATGTTCGCCTCAGGACCATACCCAGAGAGAGTTGTACTATCTCCTTGCTTTAGAATCTCATTACCTATCTTTATGCAAGGATAGGTTGGGAGTTCTTGTGGAGTAACATCTTCTTCATACTGAGCTACATAAGTCTCATTCTTATCAGCCGGATATGGAGTAGGACTCCAACCTGTGAAGACATATCCCTCTCGTGTGGGAGTAGTACCAGTATAGTTAGGAGTAGTACCAGCGTCTACATCCTGAGTTCTAAGAAGAGTTCCATCCCAATCTTTCCAGGTAATTGTAAAGAAATCTTGTGAGGTGGATTCCCAGAGAGCATAGTAATCCTGATCCTTGGTAGCGGTAACTGTTTCATTACCGTTTGGCCAATCATTAGGATACCAGCTAACGAAAGAGTAACCCTCATCTGTCGGATTAGCCGGTCTTGTTATAACACTACCAGCGGGTATGGTAACATCACTTATGAGACTACCATAGTTTTGATATTTGTAGAACCTGATTCGATAATTACCAGTTACCTGTCCACGGGTTATATGAATGTGGATATAGAAGTTACTCCTTGTTTTATAGGACTTTACAAAAGTACCTTCGGAACCATTCCCTATTTTAAATATCAGACGATCATCACCACTCAAGAATCCAGTGTCAGGAGTAATACCTATGATACTTCCATTATCAGTATCTCCACTCCATGAGTAACCAGGAGCATAATTATCGGTAGCAGCCCTAGTGAAATACAAGACAAGATCCTCCTGAGCGGATGTACCATTCAAGGTAATATAGACATGAGCAGCCCCCTCTGTGCTAGAGAAGTATGTTGTCTGTCCACTCCAGATTATACCAAAGTCCGTTGTAATCTCATCATAGGTAGCTGTATATTCTTTATCCCCTGAGACAGTCTCTATCGAAGGAGACCATCCCTTGAATTGATAACCAGTTCTAGTCGGATTAGCAGGAGGAGTAGGTGTACTACCAGCGGTTAAGGATTCTGTCTTTAAGACAGTTCCATCCCAATCTTTCCAGGTAATAGTATAAGTCTGACCTATACTAGATGAACCTTTCTGTTGGAGAGTAACTGTTATTGTTACACCTCCGTCAGATACACCACTGCTCAAACCAATATTGAATTGTTCAAGCCTAGCTTCCCCGGTATTCTCCTTCAGGGTTAACTTAATGGGATTCCATTGTCCCCTTGGAGATTTTTCCATGACCAGTCTCTTCACTATACTACCGTACTGGAGAGTATTAGTAAACTCAGTGTTGAAGTAGGTAGTAGGCATCCATGACCAACCTATCGTTAGTCCATCAGTTCCTTCAGCGGGGAACTCAGGGGATAACCATGACCATCCGTATTGAGCTTTCAATGGGAATACAGTTCCACCAAAGCTCACCGCCGGAACATCAGGAGTTTCTGTCGGAGAACCTGTAGCGAGGTATGTGGCGGTATAAATACCACCTCCCTCTGGAACTGTGGCGGGAGGTTCTGGTGACCATCCAGTAAACTCATAACCTACACGTGTCGGATTATTTTTAGGTTTGGTTAGTTCAGCACCAGCTTTATATTCACCTGTCTTAATAACAGTACCATTCCAATCCTTGAAGGTTACTGTATATAATTGAACATCTCCTCCGGTCTTCTCAAAGACAGCTATGTGAGTTTGATCTTTACTAACCTGGTGTGGGAGAGTAGGATTCCATTCCTTGAAATTATAACCTTCCTTAGTAGGCTTATCAACCCACTGATTAGTGATGGTATAATTTTCATCTATCCATACTTCCCTCCAGAGAGTAACACCATCATCCAGGTAGAATGATTGGAGATACTGTTTTATATATTGGGCGTAGAAAGTAGGATTAGTTCTGACAGATGTAGTTTCAGGATCAGGATACCAACCCGTGAATCTATAACCACTCCTGGTTGGATTAGTCGAAGGAGGAGTTGGATCAGCAGTACTACTAGTAAACTGTTCCGTCTTTAGGACAGTTCCATCCCAATCTTTCCAGGTTGCTGTATAGGTAGCAACAGGAGTACTTCCTTCTCCCTGGGTGATAGTAACCTGCATGAAGTTACTACCATTGTACTTGATGTAGAATTTTTGTGTTCTACTACCAGTCCCCGTATTCTCCTGGAGTTTGATCTTTATATCCTGCCATGATCCCTTAGTACCACTAAACCGGAAAGAAGTAATCCAACTACCACTAGGAATATTAGTAGTCCAACTACCACTTGCCTCTGTGGGGGGGATGAATGATTGACCTATAGTCTGGAATTCGGTTATGGCAGAGGAATCAAACTGTAAAGAAACACTACCACTACCATCGGTATATTCTATATTATTTATTTTAATAGTGGGGACGGTAGGATTACCTCCTGTATATTGAGCTATGTAAGTTTGATTAGCTACGGCTGTTGTATTAACATTAGGACTCCAACCGGTAAACTCATAACCACTCCTGGTTGGATTAGGAGGAACAACAATCTGTTCTCCTTGGATATATTCCCTTGTATCTATGACAGTACCATCCCAGTCTTGGAATGTGATTGTATATCTCGGGGTATTATCCTTTTGCCAGGTAGCTATGAATGTTTGGGAGAAATCCCTAGAATCAACTGTCTTAGGATGCCAACCTGTGAACGTATAACCAGTCTTGGTTGGATTAGCTTGAGTCCAGATGTCTTTGGATTCAACTAAATTACTAGTAGTACTATTCGGTTGACTAATTCGTTCTAGGAATGTACTCCCATTCTGGAAGGTGTAATAGGTTGTATCAGATGCTAGGTTAGAGAGACTTATCTTGAAATAACCGTAAGTAATACCACCGTCTACAAACCTGAGAACTAAGTCTCCATTTCCTACGCTGGGATCGCTTATATCAAACAATGTAAAACTACCTACACCGAGTGTTCCTGTTTCATATTTACCCGTAGCAGTATAGTAGAATCTTGTTGTATTACTACTTGATACGAGTTCGCAACCACTACTAATACCTTTGAAGGAAGCAACTAATCGGAGATGTTTCGCATAGGTTGCATTAGTTAAGTATAGAGTGGGTGCTGTTCCAGCTGTATCACCAGCATCAATCCAATATGTTTCTTCACCTCCCCAAAAATCAATTAGACCTATCCTACAGGTTGTCCCTGTGTTTTCTTCATACTCAGCAGTGTATGTTCTAGACCTAGTTACTTTTACATCTAGATCAGGATCCCATCCTTTGAATGTATAACCACTCCGGGAAGGTAATGGCCATGATAGATAGTTAATAGTATTAGAGTCTAGGACGGCATTAGTAACCGTATTTATCGTTCTCCCGTCATAATCATTAAAGACCAGGGTACGATAATTACTATTCGCACTTTGGGTTATAGCTATCGATAAATCTAAAGGATAAGTAGTGTTTGTGATATGTATCACTCCACCTACCTGTGTATCGGTCTCATTAGCTTTTAGGGTAAGAGTAATATCATTCCATTGTCCCTTTGTACTGCTTATATTAATCGAAGCACCATTCCATCCAGAAACACTCCAGGCGGAATCAGTAGTCACCGATGAGGGAATAAATGATTGTCCGATTACAACAGATTGAGCCTCACATGTGAAAGTATCAAGTTGGACAACGGGTTTTGTATTATCTGACCCAAGGTATGTTGTATCACCTATCTTGATAGAGACTGGATCCTCTGGTTCAACATGTTCTTCCCAGACAGCATAGTAATCCTGATTCCCTACTACAACAGAGACAGTAGGATTCCACCCAACGAAATCATAGCCTGGCTTAAGGTTTGAAATATCAGGAGGAGTAGGCATAGATCCAGCGGGAAGACCTTCTGTCTTATGAACGGTAACACTTGGACCATTAGTGGAGAGGAATCGAATAGTATAGTAAGTAGTTGGATCCTCTGGTTCAGGTTCTACGTTATCTCCCTGGATCACGGTTATATAAAAATAACCATCCACACGAGAGTTCTTAACCCTACAGGAACCTTCCCTTTGTGAACCTGTTGTATTCTCTTTGACTCCTATCTTAACATCTTTCCAGGATCCACCCGTTGTATCCTGGCTGAAAAGAGCTGAGGAGATTACACTACCAGAGAAATTACTAGTACCATAGGAACCTAAGTTACCACTGGGAGTCCATAACTGTCCAGCGGTTATAGTCTTAGCTGTATTATCAGTATAGATAGTAACACGACTACCGATAGGATAATCTGTACCATTATATCTCCAGGTTATCACGGTAGGGTTACTATCTCTTTTTTCTATTCCACCGTTAGCCTGGACAGAGGATCTATACTCTTCAACAAATTGTTCTAAGTTTCTTTCTTCTTCCATTATTAATATTCAATTAGTGAAATAGTATTTTGACCTAACTTAACATCAAAGTCCTGAGCATCAATCGTAAACTTAGTAGGTCCTAGTGCTGTTGCTGTACATACACGGTAGGGAGGATAATATCCCTTGACCTGACAGTTATATTTCTTCTTAGGCATGCTATGATGTTCATAGTATTTTTCTATTACAAGCTCCTCCGGTTTTCTTCGGGAGTTTGTATACGGATCATATAAACCATTCGTTAGGTAATTATATGTACCGTTTGATGTCGGGGTAAGGAGATAAGACCTAGCATTAGGCTTTCCTTCCCAGTATGAATTTATCTTAACTTCAATATCATCCAGTTCTGATACATTATCCATGGAGATTATGTTAGAATAGATGACATCATCATTAGAGTCTTCTTGTTTCTCATTCTCATGGAACCAACCGTAACTACTATCAACGGTTTTAAGCATGAGATTAAGTCCCTGCATATAGACCACAGGATACATCTTCTTCAGGATCTGAAAGAATGCTCCACTTCCCCAATCCAAGAACTGATTATCCCAAGGACAGATAGGAGTGAAGATAGTAAACTTAAGTTGTCCGAAGAGATCTACCTGAGAACCATATCTTACATCATTCTCATCGTAGAGGTTAAAGAGAGGAATAGCCCATCCTTCCTCATTGATTCCATAAGTGTAATCATGATTAGTGACTGGTTTATTCCAGTAGAAAAGAGATAGATATTCATCATCCCTGACTACGTTCTTCTCATGGTAATTTATACCGAACCTACATGGATTCTTCTGCCATGTCTTTCCATTCCAGTACTTATCACCAATCTGGAGTTGACAATATAACATGGTCCATCCTTTATTATACTTGGAGTCTCCGTTATTTCTTCCCTTAACTTCTACCTTTCCTATATTGTAAGCTGTCATGGGATACTCTAAGTACCAAGTCTCTTCATCAGCTTTAGCCCAAGCATAATGATCATGGTTATTAGCCCATTGGAGATCTCCCTTAAAGACAAGGTATGATTTCTTACTCCAGAAGTCTTGTGAACTATATCTTATGTATTCCGGATTAACATACTCTAGGATAGGTACGAAGAAGTTTTTATGATAGTAATTCTCATACCAATCGGGGAGGTTAGTCATCCATTGAGAGAAATCTGTTCTACTCTGGGGATGCATAGTCATAAACTTCTCCGGTTGGAGATATATACTTATACAATCACTCCAGTCTGCTTTATAGGGAAGATCTGTTGAACAGTCATAGCTGAAGTATTGAGTAGGAACAGCACAGATGGTATTGATATAATTACCAGACCACCCTGATGTATCATGATAGGTTGGATATTCCTTGAGATAGATATCCCAATCTCCAGCATTATCGATGATAGTATCATTACTTACCTTTGTGTTGGTAATGGAATAATATCTACTTCTCCATCTCTGTCCTTCATTCAGGGTAAACTGTTTCTCAACGATACGATAGTCATCACTGTCTGCTACATGATACCAGAAAGAACCATCACTATTCGGGATATATTCTTTCTCTGTATCATCCAAGGGATCAAGGAGAATATCATCCTTATCGATCTCATAGATATTAGCACTGACTGAGATTTTATTGTAAACTTCATCAAGTTCTATGTCATGCTGATCTCCTAAGTAATCATTAACCCCAATGACTTTCTTAACGGTCTTAGTAACAGTTTCCCCGGTATCATAGTTATAGTAGGAGATTTCATTCCCCTCTTCTCTACTATTGATCTTCGGGTCTATGATATATACATCATCCCCATAGGGAATGAATGATACTCCGTAGATTCTACCTATCTCCTCTAAGACATCATAACAAGTCCAAGGGGTATGTTCATCATCATCGTCATAGAAGTTCTCATCATTTATATATTCCCCTTCGAAGGCATGGGTATACGAATTAGCTCCCTTTAGTTTCGTAGGACCATATATATTTCCCTTGTAACCCGCCACCTGATGGATTAAGTACTTGATTATTCTGATTATACTAACCACAGATGCACTTCCTCTGAGGTATTTATAGTTAATGTCTTCCAGTGTGGATAACCTATCAACAGCCTCTAACTCCAAAGAATCTAGGCCAACGTAAGGTTGATTATACTGACATGGAGTTAAGAATCCTGTGAAGATACATTCCCCTGAGGTTAAGTTATGAATATCAACTAATGTACCCTGAACAGTTGGGGAATACATATCATAGAAAGGAGTTCTCGTTAGGACAGTCAATGTAGCAGCTCTTGATTTAATGGGAGAGAATAATCCATCCGGGGATGATTGTTCTATCATGACAGGACTCTCTCCAGCGAAGATAAGATCTAATACTCCGTCCTCGAATGACCACCCTCCAGGGAGAGCATTCATCCATGGGGTAATAGGATCCTCATTATCAGCGTATAAGATACCACTAGCTTTTATCCCAGAGAATGTCCCAGACAGGGAAGGAATACCATCAAGGAGAGTAATCCTCTCTAAGGCTGTACACCCTGTGAAAGCGGATACATTGAATGAATCTACGTTATAGAGTTCAACATCCCTGAGAGAAGTACATCCTTGGAAGAATCCACTTGGGACAGATGTGAGATTATGTAGTTCTGCCCGAAGGATTCCACAGGATTGGAAAGCATAATTTCCTAGGGTACATCCATCGAGGTATATATTTTCAAAGTGTAATGCTGTACACCCATTAAAAGCGTTCTCCCCGATGTACTGAGTTTGTTCGTAGGGGAGTAATTCAAAATCCGATAAAGATGAACAATCCTTTAAACATCTAGCCCCGAACTTAGTCAGGGATGTATGTTTGAGGGATACTAATCCACTGCACCTGGATATGGCATCCTCACCAAGGACTGTACATTCGATTGGGATAAAAACTCTCTCTATGTTAGAGTCTCCGTAGAAGAGATCTGATATCATATTAATCTCCCCTCCGTAAGTTATTACACCGGAGTTTTTATTAGTGACATGACTTAACATTCTCAGACCGGTATAGGATACTCCATCAAAGGTAGTTGTCCTACCATTAGTCTGTGTGTCGGAATCTACTTTAGATGTTTCTATCCAGGCAGAAGCACTACCCCCTGAGACAGCAGCTCTTGTATAGGCTCGTTCACCAATCGGATTATACGTTCTATAGATCACTTGATTAGAGGGAGGAAGAGCATATTCATCCTCCTCTGTATTCTGTGATCGGGGAAGTCTACCCGAGTCTATTTCAACTCGGATAGTTTCCTCTTCGATTGTCTTAAATTTTCCTACGTATCTCATTATATCTTAGAGTAACGTTTATTTGTATTCTTTAATGTACCAACCAGATTCTTACCACGGATCTTGAAGTCTACCACACCATTACCTAAGGTAGAAGATGTTACACCCCCTGATCCATTTAGGAGATTGAAGAGTTTCTTCTGTTGAGTTCCATTAAGGATCATCTCCCCTGAATTAACTCTTGCTAGGTTATAATCCCCGTTATGAGTAGCCCCAGATACGATACCACCGTCTGCGAAACAGGAGAATACCATGGAGAAAGCAGCAACAACGGCAGCTATACCAGCAGCGATAGCAGCTATGTTAGCAGGGAATGGGAGAGAAGCACCTGATGATGTAGCACTGGCTATTGATCCAGCTTCCTTCACACCAAGCTTACCTATCTCGGATGCATTCTCTGAAGCATCATTAGCCAGTTTAGTGGCTAGGTTAGCTGATTCGGTTGTTGTCTTAGTTGTATCCATGGCCATCTCAGCTTCATCAGCTGCTATCTTTTTAGCACTAGATGCAGCAGCGATATCACCGAAAAGGTCTATCATTTCAGAGATGGATTCATATATACCTATGGCCTCCTGGATAGTACCAATCACGGCAGATATACCATTCGTAATCTGTTCGAAGGGAGACATATCCTCCCAGTTCTTAGTCAGGTTAGTCCAGGTAGATCCGACAGAAGAGATAGAATCATTGAGTCCACCTAAGGTATCAATGGAACCTTTAACTCCATTATAGATAGCTTTCTTATAGTTAGATTTGGCTTGAAGGAGTGTGGCTGCTTTCTGTGCTTTCTCGTAGGCTTGGGTTAACTTATTAACCTGACGTGTGGCCTCTTCATAGACATTGGACAGCTCCTGTTCATTAGAATTAAGGATACCTCCTGCTGCTATCTTCTTCTGGATTTCTTTATACTCATCCTGATGAGCTTTCATTATCTGCTTATGGAAGTCTAATTCTCCCTTAAGCATGTCAGCATTGGATTGAGCTTTCTCTGGTTCTGATTTCTTCTCGCCGGATGTTTGTTCAGCAATAACCTCTGCATGGACTTCATATCTATGCTCAGCTATCTGTTCGGCTATAGATTGGATATCTTTCTCCTCGACAATAGGTTTGAGTTTTAACTCTATGGCCTCTTTCTGACCAGTGAGTTTATCTATCTCATCCTGTATCTTCCGCCGAGACTTATCATCTATGGCTAGGTCAAGGAGATTCTGTTGGTCTTGAATCTGACGGTTTATGAGAGCTAATGATCCCTCGGGGAGAACAGGACGAAGCTCAAGTTCTATGGCATCCTTCTGTTTAGTGAGGGCATCAATTTCTCTCTGGATAGATGTTCTGAGAGCAGATGTTGGAGCAGCTTTTAAGGCTTCCTGGAGTTTAGATATTCTCTGTTCCAGTTTTCCAATCGAACCTTCATCATATATCTTCTCTTCCTTAGTAGTCTTTCCTGTCTTACTACCATCCTTCTTACCCTTCCCTGGTTTAGCAGAGATTGGTTTGACATCAGGCATCTTTGGAACCTCTACGGAAGGTTTGACTTTAACTTCAGGTTCAACAGTCTGTCCCCAGATTTTATTAGTTTGTTCTATGGACTTATTAGCCATATCAACCCAAGCCTGGCCTATATCCTTAGCATTCTTAACGACGGCATCTTTAGCCTTACCAAATCTGAAGGTAAGAGCATAATAGAGGCCCTCTAAGATACCAACACATAGTTTTATGGCTGTCTTGATTATGGCTACCGCAGCATTCCATACCCATACCCAGGCTGTTAAGAGACCCTTGAGAGTAAACCCAACGACCTCTACTTCCTGACAGAATGCTTTAAGATCCTTTATGATCTCTATGATAATTCTGATAAGATCTGTTATTTCCTGTACGAGGAGACGAAGGATATCTTGTCCACCCATCAACTCTAACATGAGAGCTTCCCAGGCAGATTTCATACCCGCTACATCACCGGTCAAGTTATCAGCCATGGTATCAGACATCTTCTGTGCTGCACCCTCGGCAGCGTAGAGAGCATCCATCAAGGCATAACCTGTCTCGGCTGAATCCATCATCGTATTGAAAGCGGCAACGGATCTCTTATCAGTTAGTTCTAGTGCGGTTGCTAGATCTATACCCCCTGCTTTAAGATCTCGGAGGGCAACGAGCATATCTTTACCAGACTTAACAGTTCTTCCCAGTGTTTTAGCTAGGGCACCGTTAGAGTCGGCTAGATTTAAGATTATATTACGAGCAGCTGTGGCAGCGGATGAAGCATCGAAACCAGCATTGGATAGTGTACCTAAGAGACCAATTGTATCTTCTAAGGTGAGACCAAATGCATTGGCTACGGGACCTACCGTTGACATGGCTGAATCAAGGTAGCTGAAAGATAGAGCTGACTTAGAACAGCTAGCAGCGAAGACATCAACAATTCTCTGAGAATCCTTAGCTTGGAGACCAAACATTCTCATCGTAGCACCAGTCAAGGCAGCACTAGAACCTAAGTCTGCATCTAATGATGTACCTAAGTTCTGTACAGCATTAGTCATTCCTAAGATTTCCTCCTGACCGAAACCAAGCTTAGCAAGTTCAATCTGGAGTGATGCTATCTCTGAGGCTGAATACTTCGTTGTGGCACCAAGTTCCTGAGCTTGTGCTGTTAAGGCAGCCATATCAGAGGCAGATACACCTAAGACAGCTTGGAGTGTACTCTGGGCTTTATTGAAGTCCATTGCATTAGCAGCACCTTCCTTCAAGAGATCAACAGCTGTGATAGTAGCTCCTACCCAACCAGCAGCTTTGGCTACACCCTTCAGAGACTTCATTGCTCCAGCCATCTTAGAGATCTTTGGAGTAGCTTCCTCTGCGGCTGCACCTATACCAGCTAAGTCACCTCCCGTCTGAGAGATATTAACATCTACGCCAGATGTAGATTCGGCGGGACCTTTACCTGATGTTGTAGCTTTAGCTTTCTTTGTTCTTTTCCTGCCAGTAGAACCTCCTGTTGAGAAGGAAGGACCAGAGATATGTTCTGCATCAGCTACTCTCGACTGACCTTGACCAGTAGCACGTTTAGCAGCATCAGCAGCTCCCTGCATAGCCTTCTCTATCTTCTCTGCATATTCAGCTCCCTTCTTAGAAGCATCAGCTGTAGCTTTAGCAGCTTCCTTAACATGAGCAGCACCAGAAGGAACGGAGTTAGGATTCTCTGGTTTCATTGAATCCTCTATGATCTTCTCCGCTTGTTTTCTCTTTCTAGCCTGTTCCTGTACTCTCTTCAAGTATTCATCACCCCCTAAGGGAGAGAACTTAACTTTAGAGCCAGAAGAAGAAACAGATTCACTCGGTTTAGGACCTAGGTTAGGAGTAGATGTTGAAGTTGATGTAGTTGTCTTCTTAGCAGACTTAGCACCTTCCTCTAGGCCAGACTTAGTAGCTTCCTTAACTTTCTTCTTGATATCTTCAGCTACTTTCTCATCAGCCTGAGATACCTTAGCACCCTCTTCTAGGCCTTCCTTGATGGCTGTTTTTGTCTTAGTCTTAACTTCCTTCCCTACGGAATCAGAAGTTTCCTTTGTATCTACCTTCTCGGATGCTCCTCTCCATGTACGTCCTCTCCCTGACTTAGTCGTATTAGCTTCCCCTGCTTTCTTGTTAGCCTCATCAATATCCTTAGTTATCTTTCTTGTATCTTTGAAGAGGGCGAATACAGCTTTTGCTTTCTTAGCTAGAGAATCTAATTTCTGAACGAATACGGTAACTTTGTTGATCATGGAAGTGATCATCTTACCGAATCCTTGTACCATTTCAGTACTAATCAGAGTAGACTTTAGTTTCTCCCATGCATCCCTGAGCATGTCAAATGCACTCTTTGCTACTTCCATGTTCTCCTTTACGGTAGCCATGGAGTCTTTTACATTCTCAAAAGACCTAGCATAATCAGAGATGGATGACTTACCTTCGATAAGTGATTTAAGCATGTAAACGTTAGAATCACCAACAAGTTCAGCCATCTTAGCTGTGGAGAGATTAGCATTAGCTAAGTTCTCTAATGCCTGTTCCCAACCAACTATAGAGGGATTAAACTTCTTATTTCCCTGATCGATGAGGGATTTAAAGACAGAGTGTAATTTCTGTCCAGCTTCCTCTGCACTAGAGAAATGAGGAGCTATTGTCTCTAGGGTAGCAACGAGTTCTTGATATGATATACCAGCTGATGCAGCTGATTTACCACATGTCCCAATTGCTTTCTGGAGATAATCGATATCGGCTGTACCATCATGTGCTGCTTGAGCTAGGACATCTATAACATCCTTTGACATAGCAACACTCACATTCATCTGTGTGAGGACGGTAATAAGAGCACGAGCAGCATTATCCACGGGAATAAGAGCAGCATTAGCCAGTTGGATAGCATTCCTAGATACAAATTCTAGTGCTTCTCCATTCTTCTTGAGCTGCGGGGCTAATGTACCTACCGTGGAGATAACTTTAATGACCTCTTCCTTGGTCATTCTAAATTCGCTGGCGATACTACGAACCTGTTCTTTAAGATGTTCTACAGCTTCATCATCAAGACCACCAACTTTAAATTGATGCATGTCCTTATCGAACTTTCTAGACTGGTCCCATAAGTTCAGCATCGTTTCCCCAAGTTTAATAGCTGCACCAATAGCTACTCCGTATGCACCAGCAGCAGTCATGGCTCCTGATGCTGCCAGACTACCAGCTCCGGCCATAGAACTTAGACCGGCTGATGCACCTGTAGATGATACACCTAAAGCATTGGTGAGAGAGGTAAGAGCAGATATAGCTCCCCCTGTACTTTGGGCTCCTCCCATGGCTCTTAATAATCCCGCAGAGAAATCAGCCATGTTAGAGGTTAAACTAACAACAGATGACTTGGAGATTTTCATCCCCTGAGCCATCTTTCCCATTTCAGAACGAACTTCTTTAAGTTTAGCCGTAGCCGAAGAGTAAGATTCAGAAATAGACTTACCAAAGTTACTCTTCTTAGCGGAATCTCCTAAAGAGTTCCATTGATCTTTTAATTTTTGTACTTCCTTGGCTAAAGCTTTACTAGCTTTCTCTGCGTTAAAGGAACCAGAGGTAATTTTCTCTAAAGCTCTAACCGATCGTTTATATGATGCTACCTGTTCATTGGTAGCTTGTGAAGATTCTTTTATTGAGGTGGATGCTTTCTTGGCCTGTTTAGTGTATGCCTCAAGAGTAGTTTTAGCATTCTTTATCGCACTTTGCAGTCCAGAAGTATCCGCTCCCAACACCACTGTTAAATTCTTACCTGCTGCCATGTGATTCAAGGTTTAATAGCATTCTCAATAAATGTCTTTAGAACTGATTGAGCCTGGGTAGTAACGTTAGTGATGACATCATTAGCCTTAATGTAACCCTTGGAATATGGCTTAACCTTCTTCCCGGCTACCTTAGTTTGCTTTCTATAAACAGTACCCCCTACGAAGAACCTAGTTTTATAGGTATCCTTGATTCTCTTTGTACCAAGAGCATGAACCTCAATTGATTCAGAAGTAGGATTAAACTTACCTACCTGGATACCTTGGTCTAGGTCTTTATAGGCAGAAGTTTTATGTTTATAGAGAGAACCAGACCCTCGAAACATGGATCTGGCTCTATCCCTAACATTAAACGCAGCAGCAACAACAGCTCTATCAACTCCTTTTTTTAGTCCGGGGAAGAAACCTTCCATCTCAGACGTATCATGTATTATTTTTCCCATTGTTTAGCTAAAGTTTGAAGTCTCTCAATATCACTCCGACTAATCTCTACATCCTTTTCTTGAATATCAGAGATTTCGGGTAACGGTTCTTCCCACTTGAACTTACAGATATCTTGGAGTTGAAGTTTTTTCCTTGAATTTACTTGAGCAGTAATATAGGAACATAATCTTGAAGTCTCCCAAAGATTTCTGTCCAAGTAAGGAATATTCTCGATAACATCATTAATCTCCCATTCAGAGCAGACATCCATAAAGTATGAAACATCCATTACCCTGAATTGGAAGACCAACACATTAAAGAGATAATGAAACATTAACTTTGGTGCGGGATCACCTGAATTCTGTTGCTCTACTGTTTTTTTAAAAAATCAGAAGTCTTAATGACATCCGTGAGCCAACCTGAGAATTCTGTGAGTTTTTCCTGGCTACCGTCCAACCAGTCAATGAAATCATCAAATGTAAGTGAGTAGTCCTTTGAAGAGGCAACCACTACACAGTACATAAATGTGAGAATATCTGAAATACCTTCAGGTGCAAAAGTCTTACCGGTAATATTCTCATACATCATCATCGAGCGGAGAGTAAACTTAAGCTCGATATTCTTTTTATTAATTTTTACGTTCATAGTAATCCTTTATTTTTTTGTTATGGTATGTAGTAGAAAGAGAGTAAGGGGAATATAGGGATATTCCAATACTCCCCTCTCTCTAATCAATTATGGGTTAGGCACTACAGCTGGAGTGGTCTTCTTGATAGAACCAGTACCAGTCAGAGTTACGCTGAAGGTAGCATTCTCACCGTTGTTAGCGTTAGCTGTCAGAGAGGTGATAATAACTTTACCCTCGTAGTAAGAGCTCTGAGAAGTCCAGTAAGGAAGAGCGAGATCACCATCAGCTACGTTCTTACTCTTGTCAACCTGCTCAACTTTCAGACCGAAACGAACAGTGATAGGAGTAGCAGCGATCATGGCGTCAAACATCTCGTCATAAGCATCAACTGTGTAGAGGTTCTCTGAAGTGATTTCCCAAGTATACTTAGAAACCTCACTAGCACCCCAGATACCATGGTCCTTACTTGAGATGTCGGTTGTCTCGGCAGTCATCGTAAGGGTATGGTTGGTAGCATAAGCATAGCTATGGCCGTCATTATCAAAAAGCATAAGGTCACGGCCCTGGATAATTTTCGACATATTATTAAATCAATATTTTTTAACTGTGAAACGGAAATGTAGTGTCTGTACAAATCCATCGTTGTAATCTTCTGTGGCAAAGGATAAGACGGAATCAATAGTAATATCTTCCCCGTAGGAAACATCCTGTCTCTCTAGGAGGAATCTAATCCTTTGTGCTATTTCTAATCCTGGTGCATACTTATCGGTTATAACAGTGACTTGATATTCAGCGATATCTTGGTAGTATCCGTCTTTACAACCGTTAGATTCCAGGGATAATCTTTTATAGACGACAAATGGGAACTTAGTATCGTTATCAGCGACGAGTGGATAAATCTTAGTTCCCAACGAAGCGTGAAGCGTATCGTCCGTGGAAAGTACCGAGTAGATATACTTTCCTATGTCTATCAGGGAATTAATCATTTACCAATTCAGCTCTAATCGTTAATTTCTGTTTATCTCTATTGGGATCTATATTCAGAACACGATAGGTTTTACCTTCCCAAAGAATTCTATCGAACTCTAGGATAGGTACATAATACCTAACCTCGAATGTCTTTAGGTTGGTGTAGACAATCTCATCATTTATATCAGTCCTAGTTCCTCCGTCATGTAAGACATGAGCCTTTGTCGTAAACTTTACTTCCCATACAGTCTCCTCTTCTCCGTAATCATTTACCGTCACAACGGATTCAAGAATAGTGATGGGACTGAGTAGTAATCCAGCTCTCATTTAGGTATTAGCTTTATCATAACTCCTGAACAGCGAAAGGATGTATGATAATGAATTAGGTACTGAATATGTGGGTGAATAAGATACAGATTCCCGGTTGGCGTACATGTTGCCAATCATTAACAACATAGCGTGAAGAAGAGGTTGAGGGATCTCCCCTTCCTCAGCTACGATATCATCAAAAGTTCTGTCTATGTGCTTTTCAATGATTTCTTTGGCAACACCTTCAAGATACTCAAGATAAGCATCATCTGCTTCATACTCACTATCTATGTTCAAGTGAGTTTTTATAGTTTCTTTGTCGATTAACATAGACAGAAGATATTAATGTTTAGGCCTGAGTCTTACCGAATGCAAATGCCTCGGGACGGATAACAGCAGCGTCAACGAATGCGTTAACGACGATAGTCACAACACCGTTACCAACAGATGCAACATCACGAACAACATCCAACTGAACGTTATCCCATGTAGCGATCACCAGATTGCTGAAGTCACCGTAGATAAACTTAGCATCAGCGATATGAGAAGTAGCCAGGACGGGAGTACCATCGATCTGACCAGCTTCCATAACGAGCTGTGTGCTCTTGCTTGACTTAGCCATGGCACGGAAATCACCCTTAGCAGCGGGAGACATGATATACTTCATCTCACCGTAAACATTAGCTGTCTCAACACCAGCCTCAAGAGCGGTCAGACCAGCAAAATTCTCAATCAGAACAGGAGTAGCACCATAGAACATACCAGCAGGCTGTGTGGTAGAACCAGCAGCACCACCGAGAATAGTAGCCTCCAGCTTAGCTGACAGGGCCTTAGCGATGTCTGCACGGATAGCATTCTCAACACCGATAGAATCCTGAGCCAGGAGTTCCAGTGAAACAGGATACTTAGCGGTCAGACGCTTGGGTGACAAGCTCTTTGAACTGAATGCACCACTGCCATCAGAAGCAGCACCAGTCTCAGCTGCCCAGTTCACAGATACAGCTGACATCAGAGGAATCTGAACGTTGTTCTTGATACCTGAAATATACTTAGCACCGGCCTGAACCAGCACATTCTTTGCACGAAGAGGCTCCCAAATGTCATAGATATCGGTCTGTACAACATCCTCACCCTCATCGTTTACTGTGTAAGCACGTACCTCAGCGAGGTTAATCTTCTTACCAGTCTCATAAGCATTACGCAGCTCTTTTACAAGGCTATACTTAACTTCCATTTTACGTTTATTTAAATTTATTGGTTTATTTGTTTCCTCACTGAGGGTACGTTCCTCGGTGGGTTTTTCTTCAATCTTAGGTTCTTCAGTGGCGGGAGCTTCCTCTTCCTGAGGTTGTTCCTCATTCACTGGTTCCTCAATAGGAGCAGGCTCTTCAACGGGTTTTTCCTCACCCAATGAACGGAGCTGTTCCTTGATATTATCAAATTCTTTGAGTTCATCCTCATTGAGATCACGGATTTCCTGCTTGCAGAGAGAAATAATCTCTTGGGCACGCTTAATCAGTGTCTCCTGGAGTTCCATCTTCTTTTCCATTCTCTTGAATATCGATTTTAAGCTCTTCTACTTCCCTCATCATAGAGTCGAGCTTATCGTTTAATTCTTTGGCAGCATCGAGAACCTCCTGTGCACGAGTAGAACAAGAAGTGGTTGGATACGCTGGAGTCCAGACACACGAGACATCATATAGTCTATCAATTTTACTGATAGTTCTATAGAATTTACCCTCTTTCTGGGTCCACTTATCACCTTTACCATCAGCAGGTAGGGAGAATGCGAAAGATGATGAATCCATTTCTCCTCTCTTGATATGCTCCAAAAGTTCATCCCCAATCTGGGTATGTGGAGCCTCAAAAGTATAGAAAAGGCCATCGTCACGCAATTCTAGGATGAGCGATCCATTACCAAATCGTGATCTTGCCAAAACAGTATCCTCTCGATGATCAAATCGGGCAAAGATGTCTGACTTCCGGATAGTTTCCTCTGTGATAGCACCAGGTAAGATAGTTTCAATGAAGCCCATATCAGCTGAAGGTTCATTAAAACGGACTGCATAGCCCTCGACTATTCTTGATTCTTGGCCATCACTCAGACTTCTTATCTGGATCGTCGACGTCCTTGTCTCCATTTCCGTCTGGTTTTTCATCTTTCTTTCCTATTTTATTATCGTCTATCTTCGTATAGGCTACAATCAGGTCATCACAACCCTCCTTGGGAGGTAATCCTAAAGTCTGTCTAGCCTCATTCGTGGTCATGATACCGGATGAGACTAATTTCTGGAGATATTCTGCCTGTGACTGATGATCACCCCTGATGAGGACTGTTTCATCCAGGTCAATGACAATATTTTCTCCGGGTTTGACTAATTTCCTATTAAATTCTCCCTCGATGAGCGAGATATAAGGGGTAAGAGTTCTCGTGATGAACTCAATATTAGCTGCCTCGATGGATTTATATGATGCACCAGCCTGATCTCCAAGGAGAAGAGGATTCATATTGAAATATCTAGCTATCTCCTGTACGTTGAATACACGAGCTTCCAGCATCTGTGACTCATTAGCATTACTGGAGATTGGTTGATAAGTCATATCATCATCTAGGATGACAAGACCAGAACCACTAGAACCAGAATGTGTCTCAGCGAAGGCATTTCTTGCTTGTTCTTTCGATCCTCGACGAGCTCCTTTTATGGTTAATACTCCCTGAAGAGCACAACCACTAGAATAATACTTACTAGCAGTCTTATCCGTGGCTTTAGCTAGTTCAAGAACCGTATTGGCATAGGAAATCAGTGATCTTCCTCTAACACCATCGTTTAGGGCGTTCTTATAGAGGTGAATCATATCCTCAGGGTTTATTTTTCCCTTGATTGTATTGGATGTATAGTAGAGATCCTGAGCATATTTGTTGTAATGAATCTGTACATCTCCATACTCCTGATAGATTAGATTAATGGGTGTACCGTCATCTGCTCTCTGAATGTAAGCATAAGCATTACCCTGAAGGATGACATCTGTGATAAGTTTCTTGATGAAGTTAAACTTACCAATCAGGGTGCTCTTAAAGACTAAGTTTAGAGGATGATTAGTGTCTATTTCCCTCTCCCTCTTGATTTGAATTGGGAGTTGGGCTACAGAGTTACTAATCAACTCTAGGGCAGCAAAGAAAGCTGAGAGTGAAGTAGCTGATCCGTCTAGGGTATAAGTACCAAAAATGACGGATGTGGCTGATACTTCCTCCTCCAAGCCTCTTTTCTCTTGTTGGGTATTGTTTTTATTAAAAAGGTTACCTAAGAATCCCATAAAGTTATGCGGTTAGGACTTCTCCATCGGAGTAAGTCGTTTTATTAAGGTATGTACCAAGTGCTTGAATCATAGCTATAACAGGGTCTATCTTCTTTGTCTCATCTCCGACTGTCTTTGTTGGTTTACAGTTACCATTGAAGTCAGATTTGATCTCCACACACTCAAAACACCATCTCACGGCTGGGTTATAATCAATCACTACTTTCCCTTGCTTCACTAACATCTCAAAATTCTTGGTAGGTCTATTGAAATTACCTATCGTCTGAGAGAATGGGAATAAGGGGAGACCTTCATTAGTAGCGTTGATAGCCCATTGTGTGGCATTCCAAGAGTCATAACCAATTCCAGGGATATAGAGTTGGTCATAGATGGAGATCTGATCCTTCAAGATGAAATCATAATCCACAACATTACCTGGGGTAGAGATAACGAATCCTTGTGCCTTCCAGAGCTTATAGAAATCAGAGTTCACAGAGCTTTGGATAGTGTCATTGGGGAGATATAACCAAGACTTGAAGATATATTTATCCGGGTATAGCTTTCTATCGGGGTTAGGTGGGAACATGATAGAGGTAGCCGTTAAGTCAGATACGGCTGATAAGTCTACACCCATCCATGCCTCTTCATCCTGGAAATCCTTGAGGTCTATATTCTTGAAACAAGAAGTAATAATCTCATCGGGAATCCAGACATCCCTTGATTGACAGAAGATATTGAAGTTCTTCGTCTTAACACCGACCTCTAGGGCAGGGTTATTGATGGCTGATTGTACTTGTTCCTTGAGGTATTCAGGGAATACGGTCTGACCAAGGGAAGGAGCTGCTTTAATCCAGTTCTTTTCCTCTTTCCAATCATCCTCGGGATCCAGTTCATAGATAGCTGCAAACTGGGAATCATCTGTTTTATTCCCCTCTAGGATGTCTATACAGGTCTGTCTCATAGTATAACAGGGATATGGAGCAAGGAGGAATCCAGCGGTCGTGATAACAATCATTAGCGGTTGCTCACGCATACCCTGTGAGGAGACAAGGACATTATAGAGATCCCAATTCTTAGCGGCATGGAACTCATCTATGATACCACAAGAACAGTTATAACCATCCAAGCCAGCAGTATCAGTGGAAAGAACCTGTATCTTAGATTTGCTCTGGGGAATCATAACAGAATCTCGATATCTCTTAAAGAGTCTACCTCTCGAATCTACACTCTCACAGAAGTTAGCTGTCATATCAAAGGCAATCTTAGCCTGTTGACGAGAGTTAGCCAGGATATCTACCTCAGCATTACCCTCACCATCAGCTACGGCACATAAGATACCTATGGCAGAGGCTAGGGCTGTGTTATGGGTAGGAGTAAATCTAGGACCGGCCAGGTAGAGATGACTTGGGGAATCAACCTGAATACACTGGACTGGTTCCGTCTCGACAGGAGATATATACCTGATGAACTTCTTTCCCAGGCGAGGGGATAAGGACTCTTTCAGGCGATTATATTTCCGGAATAGACAGAAACATGGGAAGCTTTTAGGGGTATAGAAGGTAAACTTATTATAAGATCTACCTCCCGTCACCTTCACTGACCTATGATATTTGATTCCCAGAGAGGATAAGAGTTCAGCAAAATCATCAGAGAGTTCTACACTCTTCTGGACGAACTCACATTGTCCTTTCTCTGATACATATCCATCTGTATCCATTAACCCTTGGAGGAGAGCTAATCTCTGTTCGATGGACCCCTGGAGGTACTCTGAGGGGATATGTTTCCGATAGAATACACCAACTGAGATTAATTGATGACGAAGGAGAGAATTATCTTTATGCTTGTCTCCGGCAAAAGATACCGTTAGACAGTTATGCCCTTCGACGACTTTATAATAGCCGTACATGAATTTGGCGAAATCATACAGCTTAAGGTCCTCTAAGGATACTGAGAAGTTTGGT
>Ga0247610_10002549_pt1 | contig 20852 bp, 19 predicted proteins | sample 174DNAGHGhighgp2_FD_193483 | JGI IMG/M metagenome (GOLD analysis project Ga0247610, IMG submission 193483) | Sheep rumen microbial communities from Palmerston North, Manawatu-Wanganui, New Zealand - 1742 DNA GHGhigh gp2 | ecosystem: Host-associated > Mammals > Digestive system > Stomach > Rumen...
GTGATATTTTATTAGAAAACTATTTGGCATCACAATTTAAGTTTGGATTTGAATTAGAAGCTTTTAAAACTAATGCTTATATTGATGATTATGTATCCGATGATGAACAATTGGATGACGAACATTGGGATGATGAACACGATATTAAAGAAGCTATTCAAAAAGATATAGCCAACGCATTTGATTTTAATTTATCTCAAGTTATCATTAAAAATGATGGTTCATTAGAACCAGATGAAGAAGAAGATTATGCCTTTGAGTGGGCTACACCTACAATGCAATTCACACCATCGAATATCCAACGTTGTGTTAATGGTATTCATAGTCTTTTAACAGATGGTAAATATTACACTAATACAACCTGTGGTTTTCATGTTCATCTTTCATTCCCTGATATTAGTGATGCTGATTGTGCATGGATTGTTTGTAAACTATCTGTTGATGATGATATGCTTAATAAAATATTGTCTTTCAAAGATATAGATTTTTATAATGACGATTATGCTTCAATAGATTGGTTAGAAGAGTTAGGCGACTTAATTAATGAAGGTTCATTTAGTGGTGTTAAAAACTATTTGACAACGGACAAATATAGAGCATTACATATTCATCCACAAGGTACTATTGAATGGCGTGGTCCAAGAGATTTCTTAAACGAATACCAACGTGATAAAAGCGAGATTATAGACTTCTTCAAGTTATTACATGATTTTGTTATTTGGATGAGTCAAACAATAGCTTCTAATGATATTGTTGGGTTTGACAAAAAACATTTTTTCTCACTTGTTTATGGTGGAAAATATGATGACAATAAACTTATCACAAACTTTAATTGGAAGAAAAAGCAAGAAAAATTGGATCGATATATTAAAGGCATTATTAATCAGGGTTTAAATATGGATAATCCCGATGAGTTAATTAAAACTTTAGTTCATTATAAAGACCCAAATAATAGTCCAAGAATTATCTCACAGTTAGTAAATGCTATTACTGAGCTTAATAATGATCCAAGAGTCTCGGCGTTGATTGCTAAAATATTTGAACGAGCAGTAGAACTTGATGATTATACTTTTAAAGTTCTTTTAATGCAATTAGTTAATAGCTCAACTGTTTTTTCAATACTTCGTAAAGAATTATCAACAGATTGTTTATACAAGTTTATGAAAAAGGTCATATTAAGTGGTGCTGATACAAAGTATATTACAGGCATCGTTCTTAAAGACAACTTTAATTTCAAAGTAGATAATGCTGTTTTGAAATTGATATATGAAAATATTCCTAATGGTGAAAAATATTTTAATCGTATCTTTAGCTTTTTAAGATACTTGGCAATGTATGGTGAAAGTATTTCAAACCCAGCTTATATTAACGATTATGAAATATATTCAAGCATTTTTAATGCAATTAAAGGTGCAGCAAGAACACTTCAGATGAAAGACCCTATGATGTCTAATCTACAAATGATGCTATCACACGATATCATGCTTGTATATATTAGAAGATGTTGTATAAAAGCAAATGATAACCCAGTTTTAGCAAGTCTTTTAAATAGTATTTTTGACAGTATTATCAAGTCTTCAAATGATTTGGGTGAGATAAATAATCAATATATAAAGGATATGATATCCTTATGTAAACATTTCAAATATATTATAAAAACGGGAAAAGATGATGACAACATTGAACGATAATAATCCTCAAATATTAACTGAAAGCTTATTAAGAAGCGATTTCACATTTGGTTTTGAACTTGAAGCTGTTGGTTCAGAAGATAGATTTGGATCTTACTCTGAGGATGATGATGATTATTATGATGAAGATGAATATAATGAAACTGATAATGGTTCTATTGAAATGGAAATATCCTCATTAATAAATGAATTGTTCCATGATTACTTTCATAGTGATGAAGATGGTGAAATGCAACATGATGGTTCAATTAATGTAAGTAGTAGTGGTGACTGTCCGTTTGAATGGGCTTCTCCAGTATTAGATTGCAGACCTGAAAACTTTGCTAATACTATTAAGTTTTTGAAAGCTATATTAGACAATGATATATATACAAATAGTTCTTGTGGTTTCCATCACCATTTATCTTGGAAAGGTATTACTGAAAGAGATATGATATGGACATATACAAATCTCGCTATGGATACTCAATTTATCCATGATTTGGCTCATTTAAAAGTCGGTGATGAAGAAATCTTTTTAGGTTCGGAACATTGGGCATCACAAAGACCTTTGGCTGAAATTAAGAATGCTGTATTAGATGGTAATTACCTTGAATTATTGAAATTATACAATGATGATAAGTATCGTTTCTTTAGAATACATCCTTATGGTACTATTGAATGGAGAGGTCCAAGAGATTTCCTTAATTATGGTAATTTAAAAATAATAAAAGGCTTTTATAGACAATTTTATACACTTTTGGATAAAGTTATTCAATGCCAAAATATGAAAACCATTGATGGAACTAATATAACAAAAGAAGAGTTCTTTAATAAATTGAAAGAAGCACAACAAGACCCAGAAGCTATTGAAGTTAAAGATGAGTTGCGTGATGGTTGTGAGTTTTTATATAGAACTGGAGCTTATCGTGGTGATAGAAAATTACGTTATAAACGTGAAGATAAACCAAATATAGACACTGATGTTACTCGTGTTGTCGATAAAGTAATGACTAAACCTGAATTATTTTATCAAGTTATTGAACGTTATAATAATTTAAAAAAATTAGCAGATATATTGAGTAATGCGCCATATTCTATTAAAAATATCATAAGAGAGTTGGCTAAAAAACAGGGTAATAATACACGATATAAAATAACACCAGAGTTCAAAGAACGTTTATACTCACTTTTTTATTATATGAACTTAGCACCTGGTTATGTTGAAGATTTCAATAACGATTTTTGGGGTAACAAATCTGAAAATCAAATAGTGGATGCAAAAGAATATGAAAAGTTTACAACAAAACTTCTTATTGAACATCCAAATCCAACGTTTTTACACAGTTTATTAAATAACAATATGAGCAGGGAAGATAAAGCAATATCATATAATGAACTTATAAAAATAATGAAAATATATTTAAGTGCTTCATATAGTACTGGTTCATTAGAGTATAGTTATCAAACTACTTTACTTGAACAATTTATTGAATATGCTTATAAAGCTCATTTCTCTAAATCTGAAATTCATTCAGTAGTTGTTATGTGTGTAAAATATATATATAAAAATAATAGAAATAAAACATTTATGAATTATATATACGATATATCAGCATCATCAATGACTACAAATGAAGAAAAAAATAATTGGAATAAAAGCTTACTTGCAGCTTGTTTTGCTAAACCTTTTTTAGGTCCATCGTTGTTCCAATTTTTTACAGGTGAATTATCTGAAGAAATGAAATACGGATTGATTGCATATATATCACAACATCGAGATAACGAAATTGGATGGTTTAATGATAGTAATTGGCGTAAAGAAATTGATGGTTATATTGCTCGAAATGATTAAAGGATAAACAAATGACAGACTTTTTATTAGAAAGAATATTAACAAACACATTTACATTTGGTTTTGAACTTGAAGGATTTGTTTTAGAAGAAAAAGAAGATGAATTCATCAAAAAGTTGAATGATACATTTGGACCAGATGGAAATTATCACGATGATTGTTCTTTATCTGTTGATTCATTGGATGAGGATTTACTTGATGATAATGAAATATTTGTTCGTTATGATGAAAACGGTTATATTATCATAAATGCTGACGGACATGGTTTTTATAACCGTTATTTCAGTTCTCATAGTGATATTGAAGCGGAATTGGGTTATGAATGGTCTCCAGTTTATATTAAATCATTTGAATATTCAACACCTGTTATGAATTTCACACCTGAAAATATTAAAAAAACAATTGATTTCTTATCAAAGAATATTGGTGTAAATAGATTTTTCTTTACAAATAGTTCATGTGGTTTTCATCATCATTTATCTTTTAATGGTATTACTGGTGAAGATGTTGCTTGGATTATTGCCCAATTAGCACTTGATTCTGAAGCTCGTGAGATGTTTTCAAAATTCAATAGTGATGAAAATACTTCATACTTTTTTGTAACAGATTATTCAAGTGATGAATATTTAGATTATCTTAAAGATGCTATAAAAAATATGGATTTTGAAACAATTTCACGTTATTTAAATACTGAAAAATTTTCATTAGTAAACAACCACTATAACCATACATTGGAATGGCGTGGTCCAAGAGATTTCTTAAATGATGAAAATGTTAATACAATTAAAAAGTTTTATTCACAATTATGGAAAATAGTTCGTTGGATGTCAAATGCTCAGGATAAAAAATCTATTGATGGTATTTCTAAAGAAAACTTCTTAAAAGGTTTAGCTAAAGTTAATAAAGGAAAACCATTGAATAATTATCCTCATTTTAAGTATGCTGAAAATCATTTATTATCAGATGATAGTTTAGAAAAAGTTTATGAAAAAGTTATAAATGACCCAAATATTTTATTGGCATTATCTAATGATACCAGAATATGTGATCAAGTTATACAATACTTATTCAATAAATCAAACCTTAGAAGAGTTTTTGATAGAATACCTGAAGAAAAATTAACACAAAAGATTATTGATTTAACTTATAAGTATATTCCGTATTATGTGTTTAATATGGCTTCAAGTGATGCAATATACAGAACATCATATTATACTTTTAAAAGATTAATGAATACCCGATATAATATTTTATCTGATAGACCTTTAGCTGGTGTTATTAAACAATTCTTTGATGAAGTTGATACCAATAAAATTAAAGATTATATCTATCCAGATGATTTATCATTTAATATTAGAACATTTCTATTAAGAGATGACTACGTGTACGCTGATAAACTTGTTCCATACTTAAATGATGAAGATTTGGAATGGACTATAGATAATATTTTAAATCTAAAATATGCAGATAGAAATGTTGTCCCAACAACATTTGCCGCCTTAGAAGAATCGAGACCTGAAATCTTTAATAATTCTAAGATTAAAACAATATTAGCAAAAAATATGTCAAAATATCCAGAAGTTTTAAAATATATTGACAACATACCATTTAATATGGTAATATCAATGATAGGAAGAGCAATGATGAATAACAATGAAGAAGATGTTATAAAGAAAATGCTTGATAGTGGTAAAGTAACAGCATCTGATGTTGAAAGAGCTAAAAGCTATTTCACTAAGTTTTATGCTCATGATTTTGACTCAGACTATTAAAGAGATAAAATATGGAAAATATATACGGATTCTGGATTTCACCAGAAAGTGAAGTTCATATTGTTGATACTGATTATGGTCACAAACAAGTTATGGAAAAGATTTTGGGTAAACCTTTAGATGATGATGAAAGTAAAGATTTAGCTTTATTTGATGAGGGTTGGATACGTATTGTCAATACGAAAAAAACCTTTATGGTTAATTATAGATGTTTGACTTCATCTAAACAACTGAGTGCGATACAAGATATTGAAAAGTCATTGGAAAACAAAGGTTATATTCATGAACAATACTTGCTTGACTGTGGTTATGATTATCATTTCTACGATACATTGAAAGAATTAATAAACACAATAAAAATGAGGTCTTGTAATGGATAATGAAAAACTTTATTATGTAGCTACTTATGGAACACTAATGAGAGGTCAATACAATTATTGTTGTATGCAAGACGCTCACGGTCAATTTATTGAACCAATAATTAGCGAAAATCCATCATATGAAATGGTTGATGTTCATAATTCATTTCCAGGTATTGTTCATGGTGAGTCATATTTTACAGGTGAACTTTTTATTGTACCTGAATCTAAGCTAACGATATTGGATAGCTTAGAAGGTTATCCAATACTTTATGATAGAATTGTTATTAAATATAAAGGGTTAGACACAAATAAAAGTTATTCAGCATTAACATATGTCCTATCATCATCGATATTGTCGTCAGATTATTCATCACAATTTCTTCCATCACAATATAGTAAACATATACAATTTGAAAATAATACATATAAATGGTTTAAGTAATACTTGACAAACATTAAAATATATGTTATATTAAGTATGTTAAACAATAGGAGAAAATAAATGTCAGCTATGAGATTGCATCCAATACTTCAAAAATTTATGGAAACAATGGATTTTGCATCTACGCATTTTTTTGGATTAATTGACTTACGAGTCGTAGCAGTTGCTCAAATGCAAATTGATATAGATTCTTTACCACGTATTGAACGTGAAAAACTTAAACAAGGATTTGAGTTTGCATTAATTCAAATGGTTCAAATGGGGTTAATACATAAATATGAATTAATTGATGATGGATTTAAAATCTATCCGCAGGATAAATTATATATGAATGAAACAGCGTTAGAGGTTCATTTTAGAAAAGAGGAGAATGATATTGTTGCTTGATATTTTAATTTACTATTTGGTAACAGGTGTTATTTTTACCATGATTTTATCTATGGTTTCTGAAAAGTGTATGGATTTGCTTGACTATCTTTATTTCATACTCATGCTACCATTTATTACGATTATTTTTATTGTTTCATTGACATTCGGATGGTTATATACTAAAGCTTATGAATGTTACGATGTAATTGTTGATTTTTGGAGAAAATAATGTTAAAAATTAAGTTTGAGGATGTATTGTCTTTCTTTTGTCTTCTTATCGTAGCAATAGTATTCTTTTCACATTGTATTTGGAAAGAAGAAACAGATGCCCGAACATATGTTGAAATACAAGGAACAACGCAAAAGTTTCCAATTGAATTAACAGATGGGAAATATATTAATACCGCTTCTGTTGAGAATGATATTTTAACAATAGAAATCATTGATACAGAAAATGTTTCAGTATTTAGTTCATCAATACCGTTTGATGTAGCTTCGAAATTGGTTTGTTCTGAATATATGGAACCAAAGGTTTATTGGGATTGCACCAGTGGGGAGAAAATCATTAAAACTATTATAACAGAAGTCGGCTACCAATCTATTGAAAAAATTAATGATGATAAAACCATAGAGTAACAGTTAGGTGGTTGCCTTTTAATAAATATTCATATATGAAATGTCTTTTATAAAAGGTTATTAACAATGGCTAAAAATACAAAACAAATTGCTTTAATTCAACACAGAAGAGGTAAATTAAGTGAATTACCAAAACAATTAAACGAAGGTGAGTTCGGTATTGCATTAGATACCAATGAAGTTTTTATTGGTAATCCTGAGAATCCAGCATTAGCAGAAAGAATTGCTAAAGATGAATTTCCTTGGGGTAATATTCAAATCTTAACAGAATATACTGACAATTTACGTAAAATTACATACAGATATATCTCGAATACAGATGTTAAAGCAAAATTACCAATTGTTATTACAGGTTCAGTATCAAATCCTCATGTTTATCCAAATACATCATTGATTATTAATGGTACTGAGATCGTTTTTGATTCAGCGTATGCGTTATCATCAATAATAACTTATATTAATAGCTATAATCTTTCTGTAAAAGCTTTTACATATGATAATGTTAATATATCTTTTATTTCTACTGATACTAATATTACATTGGAAAATGGTACAGCTGATTCTTCAGACGTTGGAGTATTACAAAGATTGGGTTTTGGAGATTCGGATTTATATACTAAAGTGTCTTCATTACCATATCAAAGAACATTACAATCAGTGTTAGATGATACTGTTAGTGTTAAAAGCTTTGATGCTTTGGGAAATGGTGTTCAAGATGATGGAGAAGCCATATTCAATGCTATTATTGCATTAAACAAAGCTGGAAAAGGTGCCGAATACTATAGATCATTATTCTTCCCAGCTGGTGTTTATAATATCTCAAGAGCGTTGCCATTACCAACAGGTGCTCATTTAAAAGGTGAAGGATTTGGTAGAACAGTTATAAAATCAAAAGATTTCACAAAAGCTATCTTGTTGACAATGGATAGTAATATGAATACTTCAGCTATGAACGAATATTGTATAAATGCTGAGATTCCTGAGAATATACTTGTCGAAGATATGACATTTGATGTATCTGACAATATTACTTCATCATTAATGGCATTGGGAACTTGTAAAAATGTTACCTTTAGAAATGTTGAGTTCAAAGGTTATATGAATACATTGTTAGCTAAATTGGTCAATCATAATTTAGAAGCTCATTCAGCTTATATTACCTTTGAAAACTGTATATTTAACACAGGTATCATTGGTTTTAATGCTGTTTCAAATCTTGAATACTTGATTATAAAAAACTGTATTTTCAAAGACATATCTAATCAATCAATATATTTAAATCCATCCGTTGATAATTCAATATATAATTCCATTATTGATGGAAACTATTTTAAGGATTGTGGTGCAACAGCTAGTTATCCAATAATTCAATTGAATGAAGGTACAAGATTTATTTCAACCATTAATAATAAGTTTGATGACGAAGAAACATTATTTGAAGTCGCTAAACCTTATGTATCTAATAGTGAATTAAATTACAGCGATATTCTTGACCCAAATACTGGTAATAATAAATTGCTCAGATTTAATTTTACACAGCCACAATGGGATTATATCGATTACTTAATGAGTCCAAATGGTGATTATGTTCTTAAAACTGAATATGATTATACACAAATCAACAATGAAGATGTTATTTTACCATTAACTTCTAATATCGTATTAAACCCTGCTAATGATAGTAATAATGATACAACAACAATAAAAGCAAACACAATCAGCGGTAATATTAATTATTCAGCTGGAAATTATGGTAGTGTAATTATTGGTGATAATAGTGATATTGAATCATATCCTGAATGGGTTGCAGGTACACCTTATGGACCAGGAGATAAGGTACAAGTTACACTTTCTTCTGGAACTAAAGCTTTATATGAATGTATTGCTGCAACAAGTTCTGATTCTGACCCTACAACAGATGTTGACCATCAATATTGGACACCATTGGGAGATTATTATCCAGAAGTTGAAGTAAAGCGTGAATTAAATCTTAGTGGTAATGCTATTACTGATAGAAGTGGTGATAATATTACATTCAAAACATTTGAAAACAACTATTTAACAATTAATGATGAATATAAAACATCTACATATTCATATGCTGAAAGAATAGCTCGTTATAAAAATGCTATACCAAATGTTGATTATGTTAATACTATTGCTCAAACAACACTTAGAAATGTTTATGACTTCGATAGTTTAGAAAACATAGGTACAAATAAACAAGAAATCTGTTATTTTGACCCAAATATTTATGGTGACTATATTTACTTCAACTATTTGAATATTAATGTCCGCAGACCTTTCTACAGTGTTTTACAAAGTATTTCTAATGCTTTGGTATGGAGACCAGAACTAATATTCTATCCAGGTGACGTTGTAGTTTCTTATATCGATGATAGATCATCCGATTACTTTGAGTTATATGTAAGTAATGGTTCAACATGGAATAATATTACTAGCGATGCTCGTATTTTAGACGAAACTGAATATAATCCAGATGATATGACACCTTATAGCACAGCTATTGATGAAGGAAAATATGGTATTATAATGGATACTACTGAAGGTGTTGATACAGAATCTAAATTGGTATGGTATAATGATGGTGGCAATTTAGTACATATTGGTTCTGAAGATTGGAAAGAAGAGTTTACTTCTTATGCAGAAAGTAGACCAGGTGCTATCTATATGAATGGTGCTGTTTTTGGTATCGCATTGGAAGATACTTCTGGTGAAGAACCTGTAACTTATGAATATCGTATAACTTTAGATATTGATTTTGATTCGCAAGATTCATTATTAACACAAGCTGCTGCTCATATTAATGAAAAAGTTGGTGATAAAGGTATAACAGCAACTGTTATTACAAATCCTGGTGAAGATGAAATATTAAGAATACAGCAGTCAGTGGGTTTAATCCAAGCTTGGGATATAAGTGAATCACCTTTAAGTGATATGGGCTTTAAAATGGATTTAGGCAACTTGGTTCCTGAAACAGCCCAATTAGTCAAGACATATGATATGTCATCTATTCCAAATGTTCACGATTATATTACTGGTTCATATTGGTTAAAAGCTAGAGGTCTTGAGCAATACTATATCTGCACTATGACTCATAAATCTTCTAATTCATTTAATTTGGATTTAGGTGACGATGGATCAACACCAAAATGGGCAAAAGTTGAAACCAAAGATGAGGATGATAATCCATTAAAAGATATAAAATATGTATCAATACTTGCACAACACAATGATACTGTAAATAATGGTTTACCAAATAATCCACAAGAAAATGACCAACGTTTATTATTCTTACCTACTACGATTGATGTTTCAAAACGTGATATACACTCACAATATTATCCTGCTTTCACGATTGGTAATCATTATTCTGCTGGTGATAGAGTATTATTTGATGGTCGTTATTGGGAATGTTGTAGAAGTATGACAGCAACATCATATTATGATTTACATAATCCAGATGAATGGTCTGAAATATATGAAGAAGGTTTCAATTACCATTTCGATTTTGAAAGAAACATATATGCATTAGATGAAGAAGGTAATATTATCACATCATCAGAAATTATTACTCAATATAATTTTGCCGATTATCATTTATTCTTGATGATGTATGATGAAGATGGTAAACTTATTAAAACATATAAAGATGGTGGATATGATCAGTTAATGATAAGTCCTTCTGGCTACTTGATGACAACAATTAATTATATAAGAGGATTATAATTATGAAAGTTAGCCAAATACTTAATGAAAGACTCGTTAATTCATCTTGGTTACAATCCGTTTCATATTACGGATTTAGAAACCATATATTTCCTGGTGAAGAATTGATAGTATTTAAAGTAAAAGGCAATCCGAAATCCTATATTGTCAGAGGATTAACTAGAAAAGACTATAAAGATTGGATTGATGCGCCATCTAAAGGTAGGTTCTATCATCTTTTGAAACATAAGTTTAGAAGAGATTGGTATTTAACCAATCCATTCAGAATAATTAATTATAAATAAAATATTGACAACTACTATTTTCTATGATATACTCCTAACATAATAATTAGGAGTTTTATCATATGGCACAATCAGAAAAATTACGTAAATTAAGAAAAGATACAGTTATCAATGAAACATCAAAATGCGAAGAAGCATCTATGATGAATGTTGTTTATAAGATTAAACAAGAACTTGAAGCTGAATATCCATCAATAAAGTTTGAACACAAAGCTCAACTTAATTTAACTGATGTTATTAAAGAAGTTGAAAAGTTTGATCCAAATTATACTATGACAGAAGTTCTTGAAACATCTTCAATTCGCCCTGATGGTGGTTTTCTCTATGCTATTTTTCCAACTGGTGAAAAATACTTAATTTTAATTGGTGAAGTCAAGAATCAAGGAACTAATAGTAAACGTTTAATAGAAGGTCTTAAAAAGCAGGCACAGGGAAATGCTATTGAAAGACTTGGTAAAAATGTTGAGTGTATCAAACTTGCTGTTTTAAATCAAAAATACAATCCGTTTGTTGTATTTGGTGATGGTTGTGACTTCGCTGAAGGTTCATCAATTATTGATAGAGTTAAAACAATAGCTCATTTTCAACCATTGAATACCATAAACACAGGAAATAATTTATTTGGCGATAGAGGTTCATTCTTTTTTAGAGACGAAGCTTGGTCTGAAGATGAATACTATGATATAATGATGACTGTTGCAAAAACAGTTCTTAATGGTTGTTTAAAGGATTATAATGAGTAACGAGTTTATAACAAGCAATTTAATTACATACATTGGTAATAAAAGGGCTTTAATAGATTTTATAACCAACGGGCTGAAGTTTGTTCAAGAAAAATTAGGGAAGGATAAACTTACAATCCTTGATGGATTTTCTGGAAGCGGTTGTGTTGCAAGATTGTTTAAAAATTACGCAACTGATTTATATGTCAATGATTTAGAAACATATTCGAGAATCATCAATGAATGTTATTTGAGTAATCCTTCAAATACACTTATAGCTGCAATTAATTCAGAAATAGATAACTTAAATAATATTGCAAACAATCCTAATATAGAAGGGTTTATAACCAAAAATTATGCTCCAAAAAATGATAACAATATACAAGAGAATGAAAGAGTTTTTTATACACATGAAAATGCAATGATTATCGACACTTTGAAAGATGAAATATTCAAAAGAATACCAACAAATCAGCAGTGTTATTATTTAGCACCTCTTCTTGTACAAGCATCAATACATACGAATACATCAGGAGTTTTTAAAGGGTTTCATAAAAAGGATGGTATTGGTCATTTTGGTGGTGCAGGTGAAAATGCTTTACAAAGAATTAAAGGTAAGATAATTCTTGAAAAACCAATATTTTTAGTCAATAATTGTAATGTAACAGTATATCAAAAAGATACCAATAAATTGGTTAGAGAATTGCCAGAGATTGATTTAGCATATTATGATCCACCATATAATCAACATCCTTATGGTTCAAACTATTTTATGCTTAATATTATTGCAAATAATAAAGAAACAAAAATACAATCTGGTGTAAGTGGTATCAGTGAAGATTGGAATAAGTCATTGTATAATAAAAGAAAAGAAGCAAATAAGGCTCTAGATGACCTTTTAGCTAATACAAAAGCAAAATATATAATGATTTCATATAATAATGAAGGTATTATACCAATCAATGATTTTAGACAAATATTAAGTAAGTATGGTAATGTAACACTATTAGAACAAGATTATAATACATATCGTGGTAGTAGAAATCTTAATAGTAGAAATATCAAAGTAAAAGAATTATTGTGGATATTGGAAAAAACTAATATTTAAAGGGGAGAAGCATGAATATCAAAGAATGGGCTAAAAAATTAAATGGTCGTAAATATGGTCATGAACTAATCTTGAATGAAATCAAACAACTTATGGATGACAATATGGTTGTTGTCTATGGTAGTTCAGACGATTTAATGGAATTGGAAGGAGCTATTTCTAATGAATACGATGTGTATGATGAGAAAACTTTTTCTTATTGCGGTAAAGGTAGTTTTGCAGGACAATGTGAAATCAATGAATTGCTTGATTATGTTGATGACGAATATCCTTCATTATCAGATATAGTAACTAATGCTTTGTGTCCTAATAATGGTAGAGATTTGTTTATTACAGTAAGAACAGGAAAAGATTGCCAGTTTGAATATGAAACAAATATTCCAAATGTTGAATGGTTTGACATTGTAGAAGATGGAAATCTTTATTGTAGAGGATTTGTCTTCAGTAAAGATGATTTAGATAATGAATATAACCGTATTGATGACAATTTTGACGTTGATGTTGGCAATTTTGACGATGATGATGATGACGATGATGATGATGATGACTATTAATGAGGATTGATTGATGACAAAGTTTGTAATCAGAAGAACATCAAAATGGTGGGATGAATGCCCATATGAAGAAGCAAAATTAGAAGAGTTGGATTGTTGGGATGTTCGTACAGATAGTAAAGAAAATATGTCAATGAGATTTCCTCAAGTGGATTATAATGGATACGAAAACTTTACTGCATATAACGGTGAAACATGGTGTAGAAAAGCAGTAAAACAAAAACATTATACAATTGAACTTGATGATGTATATGCTTTTTGTGAAAAATTAAACGAAAGAGTAATTGTATTTCCAAGTAGTTATGACGATGACTTACCATATCCTGTTATTGAAATATATGACAATTGGAGAGAATAATGACAGAAAGTTTGTTACAATTACATACTTTAGTTAAAGAACATCCTTTTCGTATCAATAATGATAAGAAATATCTTTCTAATTATGTTGATATATATTATAAGTTTTATAAAGAATTTGAAAAAGAATATCCTTATGAAAGTAATAATAAGCAGCGATGTGGTTTAAGTTATATGCTTCACGATACAAGTAAAGCAATATCAAATATTAAAAATAAAGGTGATTATTCACAGTGGGAAATACAGATATTAGAAACAGGATTAAGTGCATTACATTTATATATGGATTATGGTATTTGTCCTAATTATTATAGAGTATGGTATGATAGAACTTTAGATCATTATACCTGGAATGAAAAATATCAAAAATACTTTATTAAATTTTATGATAAGAACAAATATGCAGAACGAGAAGAATGGTATAAAAATCATTGGAAAGATTGTATGGATAGTAAAGACATAAGAGAAGTTGTTGAAGAAATATGTAATGAACTCCAATTTACTTATGACCATTATGACGAGTTATTTGGAGATGATATACAAAACATAGGAGTTAAAACAAAATGATTAAGTTTATAATAGCAGTATTTAATAAAATATTTTGTTTATTAGGTGCTCACACTTGGGTAAAATGTTATTATTTTGATGATGACAATGAACCACACGAAGAGTATAGATGTTTTTATTGTGGAAAGAGATTGGGGAGTTATTCTGATGATTAAAATACATAAAATAAAAGTTCCTGCTAACATTGCTATGCACTCTTTAGTTGGAATCCGCAATAAAGATTATCCTTTATCATATGGTAATTATTTTACAATGATTGTAGAAAAAGGAATGGGATTAGGATTCATGGTGTGCAACTTTAATGAGGAAAATTTTAGAGAAGCAATGAAAAAATTTCTTTCAGATGGTAATGTTGAAATTACTATGTTCCAGGTAGACGAAAAATATCCGTTTATAGCAATAACTGATGAAAGGATTCCAGAAGATTGGTATCATTTATGGAGTGAAGATAGAGGTTATTGTAATGGGCAAATACACGGTGAAAATTATCAAGAAGTTGCCAGAACACTTGGTAAAAGATTTGGTGGTGATGAAAAATCAGCTTGACTTAGATAATAATCAATGATATATAACTATTATTGGAAGGATAATTATATGGAAATGTTTTTATATTAATAATGTATATAAGGGTTAAAAATGAGTACAGGAGCGGGTCTTGCAATTGGGCAAATAATTAGTCGTAATGAAGTATTTCATCTAAAAGAAAAAATAAATGAACTTACAAGGAAAAATCAAGAATTAGAAAAGCAATTAAAAGAATCTAACGATACTTTGAAAAAATTAAAATATATTTTAAAAATAAAAGGATTTGAAGATGATTAAAACAACTTGCGATATATGTGGTAAAGAAATCATTGGCGTAGAAAATTTTATAAATGCTGGCGATAAAGTTGTTTGTTCAGAAAGTTGTAAACAAAAAGCAATTGGAGAATATTTTATTAATGAATCTTTAACAAGAGATGAAAGAAGTGGTATATTGATTTCATGCGAAGATAGATTATGGGCAGGAAGTATCCATGATAGATATAAATTGAGGGATTAATAGATTAAAAATCATCTTGAAATAAATAAAATTGTAAAATGAAAAGTTTTTTACATTTTTATATAAATACTTTTAGAAAACAAAAATTAATGGAAAGAAATTAAAAATGAAACTTTGGTCAGTAAATTTTAAGCGTGAATGTAGTATTAGAGATTATCAACCTAATACCATTGGAGTTTATGCATAGTTATTAACCAAAGATAACATAAATCAACGAAGATAAACTCCAAGACCTACAAAATCTTGGGGTTAATTTTTTGAAAAAAGTTCTTGACATTTAAAATTATTGTGATATATTGTTCTTAAAGTTGGTTAAACAACGGAAAGGATAAAATAATGACAAAGCATTTGTAAAAAATTTTGAAAAAAGTTCTTGACAACCTAAAAAAATTATGTTATAAAGAACTTATCAAAGGGACGGAGACCTAACTCCTTGAAGACCTTAACTTCTAAATCACTTAGGGATTACCTGACGACCAAATGGTGTAACAGCAGATTTGGAGAACGGTATGAGAGAGATAACAAAAACCTCTCACTTTAATTAAATAGTTGAAGATTCTTGTGGAAGTGACAAGGCTTGGTGATTTTTCACTGGTATTTCAAGTATAGATTAGCAACTATTTAACTAAAGTCTTTATATAAACGGTTAGTATCGTCTAAAGTTATTAGAAGGACACTTCACGGTAGAATGTGGATAGATGAATAGGGGGTGTTACTATTCTATTAACCGTTTACATAAAGTCTTTTTATAAAGAGTTGTTACACTTATATACAGAACCCCGATGATAAAACTGCATATAATAATTTTTAGAATACATGATAGCCTCCTTTTTATGTTTCCAAAAATTGAAAACATTAACAACTCTTTATATGAAGACTTTTTATAAACTCTTGCAGATATTGGGTAATATCCTTTCTTGAGAAAGAACGACAGTTATGGTTCAACTCCATCAAGAGTTTATATAAAGACTTTTATAATGGGGAGTTATACCGTAGGAGTAGCGGGACAGACTGTAAATCTGTTGCCTTTTGGCTCGGGTGGTGCGACTCCATCACTCCCCACCATTTTTATGGAACTGTGGTGAAGCTAGTGCTCACGTCTGTCTGAAGAACAGAAGAAGATAGTGCGATCCTGTCCGGTTCCACCAATTTTAAGTTTCAAAGGCTGCCGAGGTACCTGAAATAAGTGGTGTATGTAAGTAGGACGAGATTACATACTTAAATGCCATCTCCCCACCAATTTAGGGAGTTCCGACAACGACCTCTCCGTTTAGGTTCAGTAGTTTTTACTACATGAATAAAAGGTCATTGATTATGGGCTGATAAGCTAGTGGGAAACTGATGCCCTTGCACGGCATTTTCGGGAGTTCGAATCTCCCTCGGTCCACCAATTTTATGGGAAGCATATGATGTTTAAAGAGGACACTTCAAGGAGCAGTAACCTTGAACTCGTTATTACTGCTTACAGAGACGGTCGGTGCGATACCACTACTTCCCACCAATTTTAAAATATTGCTTGTCATCAAGTTCTCTTAAAGGTAAAAGGTTGAAATCCTTATTGCATACCATAGGTATGCAACCAGATTCGTGTGGATTACCTTTTTGAAAAACTTTTAAAAAATTATATTGACAAGTTTAAAAAAATAGTATAATATAACATTAATAAAGGTTGCTTATGGTCAACCTGCACAGAAGAAGTTAAGGTTAACCCTTATCACTATTTTGCTTAAAGCAAATTGATGAAAGATATTTGTGGTGCAATGATTCAATAAATTGTAGGAACAACGATTTATCCACGATATCGTTAGGAATCAATATCAAGTAATCATAACCATAAAATATTTCGGGAATGTGTTGTAATAGGAGCATGTGTCTTTTGGAGAGATGCGGAGCGGTGCAAATCCGACATTCCCGACCATTTTATCGGGATATAGGTCAGTCTGGTTAGACCGCTTGCTTTGGGAGCAAGATGTCGGCGGTTCAAATCCGTCTATCCCGACCAATTTTGAAGAATAAGGTATGAAACCCACCTTGGTAAAAATGGTTTCCCTTTTCATTGAATATATGTGTTAAAAATTCAATCGTTTAATAGAATCGTGAATGCTATTGGTTTCAAATATTGTTACCTGAACAGTATAGGTTTAATAATTATTACCTGACAGTATGTTTTAATATGCATTAATAAACATCAGTACAAACATTATTCGTTTTACCCATCACAACCGTTACGTTAAGACGGTTTTTAATGCTAGGGTGCTAGAATGTCTATAGAACGGTCTGCAAAACCGTGTTATGTGGGTTAGAGTCCCATCCCTAGCTCCATTATAGAGAAGTGGTGTAACTGGTTAGCACGCCGAGCTGATACCTCGGAAGCATGGTGAGTTCGAATCTCCCCTTCTCTACCAATATTTTATAAACCAATATTTAACATAAATCCTCTTAACTAAAGTTATTATTAGACAATACTAATGTGACAACGTTTAAGCAAAATGAGTTTAATAATAATGAATACACAATGGTTGCAAACATTGGTTAATGTTTTATGATTAAGTTAGAGAGACGTAGTTTAATATTCATAGAACGACCTGGCGAGGACAGGCTGATATAGGTATGAAATCCTATCGTTTTGCTCGTATGATTTTATAAGAGTGTAGTATAAAGTAGCAAGTACATCAGTCGTTGGATTGAAAGTGTAGGTTCGGATTCCTACCACTCTTTTTATTAGGAGTATGATGTAACGGTAGCATGGCGGTCTCCAAAACCTCTCGTTGGGGTTCGAATCCCTATACTCCTGCCAAAACATTTTTATTGACAGAACTCCTGAAATCGCATTAAACGCTCTGTCAATTATATATCCGAGATACAAGTGGAGCATAAATAAGAAGATTCTATAGATACCAGCTTATTTAAGATTAGGACACCTTCCTAACGGATATGCCATTTTCTACGAATAGAAGTATATATCAGTAATGTGGTATATTCTTGTGTTCGTAGTTCAACGGTAGAACAATGGTTTGTGGTACCATACATGTGGGTTCAACTCCCACCGATCACCCCAGTTAGAAAAATACTTTCTTATCTAAACATTTTGAAATACTAGTTAGTTTGAGATAATCGGAAATCCCAATGGTTCGACTCCATAAAGTATTTTTCTTCAAAATAATTTAAAAAAGTTCTTGACAATTGATTTTATATGTGTTATAAGAATTACATAAAGAGAGTTATAGAACATTGTGAATAAGTTTTTAAGATGGTTAGAGAATCGGTTATACAGAACATGAGCGGTTCGCCGATTCTCTGGCAATTGTTGTGACTTACTGTATATAGATACCTTCTCGTGGTGTAAGTCGTTAGTAGTTCGGTTTTTTGAATGAAACTAAAATCTATTTTTTGATGTTTGTTCATATAATAGTTTTGCCTGTAGGGTCTTATTCCTTTCGTACTTACAGGAAATGGTGATGAAGTGGTTAAGCATTGCCTGTGGGAATAATTATTCCCACTTCTTTTATGGGGATATAAGTCAACTGGATAGACTGGCAGACCTTTAATCTGTAGATTCGGGTTCAAGTCCCGATATCCTCACCAATTTTATAATTATTTAATACCATTGATGGTAATAATGGTGTAGAAGTATAATAGCACACCATGCCGAGTATTGAAATCACGAGTGAAATAAAGTGTTGGAGAGAAAATCATGGTAGGTTAATTATCAAATAGAGATAATGATGATCACATTATCATAAGCCATAAGAGTAATTAACTTATGTGCCAATGGTATTTAATAATTATAAAAAAATAAGGTTGTATGATAGTTTATGTAAAACGTTATCAGATTATGATAAGAATTCGGTTCAAATCCGTGCAACGTAATTAGAGGTCGCAACTCTTTCCTTAATTTTTTTGAAAAATAATTATTGACAAATGATTTTTATTATGTTATAAAGTAAATATGATGAAAGAAAAAATTATAATAAAAGAATGTTCTAAACACGGTCTTACAGAATTTCTTTGGAAACCAAGTGAAAACAGGTATCGTTGTCGTAAATGTTCTACTGAAGCAGTTCAACGAAGAAGATATAGAATAAAAGAAAAAGCCGTTGAATATAAAGGTGGAAAATGTGAAATATGTGGTTATAATAAATGTGTTGATGCTTTAGAGTTTCATCATTTAGACCCATCTCAAAAAGATTTTGGAATAAGTCATAAAGGTTATACAAGAAGTTGGGAAAATGTTAAAAAAGAACTTGACAAGTGTATAATGGTATGTTCTAATTGTCATAAAGAAATACATTCAAAAGAACATGAAGAATATAAAAATTTATTGATGAATAAATAGATAAAGATATTATTATTCTGGCGTAGCTCAGTTGGTTAGAGCAGTCGGCTGTAAAGAATTGATGTAAAATCAATTAGTTAGCAGCTTTACAGAGTAATCTGTAAATGAAAAGTAGGCTAATTCGGTGAAACCTTAACAGATAATGCTGATGGCAATGCCGAGCTAAGTTGACGAAAGTCATAAATGTGTAGAGACTATATACCTACTATCCTTAAAGGATAATAACATAGTCCAGACCACAAACACTTTAAGTGGCTACGAAAGTAGTGGTGGTACGTAACCGACTTGTCGGGGGTTCGAGTCCCTCCGCCAGAGCCAATTTTATGTCGCCATGGAGTAGAGGTCTAGCTCGTCACCCTTTCACGGTGAAAACAGGGGTTCAAATCCCCTTGGCGATACCATTTTTAAGGTGCTTTCGTTCAGTTGGTCTAGGACATCGCCCTGTCACGGCGAAGATCACGGGTTCGAACCCCGTAAGCACCGCCATTTTTTATGCAGATGTCGTATAATGGTTAATACGAGACCTTGCCAAGGTTTAAATACGAGTTCAATTCTCGTCATCTGCTCCAATATGCAGCTATAGTATAATGATTATTATTGGACCCTTCCAAGGTCAGGATATGGGTTTGATTCCCATTAGCTGCTCCAATGGTCTCGTATCCCAACTGGCAGAGGAAGTGGATTCAAAACCCATTAAGTGTGAGTTCAAATCTCACCGAGACTACCAATTATGGATGTCTAACTCAATTGGCAAGAGTATCGGTCTCTTAAACCGAAAGATTTCGGTTCAAATCCGAAGGCATCTACCATTAAAAATAATGCTCCCATAGGCTAATTGGAGAAACCCAAAGTCTTCTAAACTTTTATTGTGAGTTCGAACCTCGCTGGGAGTGCCAATTCATTGGTCATGTAGTTTAATAGAAGTTCTAACAGGCAGGTCGTACGGAGACTCATTAGAATACTTCTTTAGGTAGAACATTGATGCTGAATCTTATAGGTGTTGTGCAAAGCAACCATGACCACCAA
>Ga0247610_10002550_pt1 | contig 20850 bp, 19 predicted proteins | sample 174DNAGHGhighgp2_FD_193483 | JGI IMG/M metagenome (GOLD analysis project Ga0247610, IMG submission 193483) | Sheep rumen microbial communities from Palmerston North, Manawatu-Wanganui, New Zealand - 1742 DNA GHGhigh gp2 | ecosystem: Host-associated > Mammals > Digestive system > Stomach > Rumen...
GCGATAGACACCCTTGCCTCCGACTATACGCTTCCCGCTATAAGGGCGCATTTGGGACTTTCACCCATTAGAATACGTTCGTGCTGGACGAACAAAGAATCGCCTGCACCAAACGATGCAGGCGATCTCTTTTTATGTTATCAATGCAAGGCAATTATACCTTGATCTCTACCTCAACACCACTGGGAAGCTCCAGTTTCATCAGGGCATCCACAGTCTTAGCTGTAGAGCTGTAGATGTCAATCAGACGCTTGAAGTCTGACAGCTGGAACTGCTCACGACTCTTCTTGTTAACGAAGGTCGAACGGTTTACGGTAAAGATACGCTTGTGTGTGGGAAGGGGGATAGGACCGCTCACCACAGCGCCAGTAGCCTTTACTGCTTTCACAATTTTCTCTGCTGATTTGTCAACCAATTTGTGGTCGTAGCTCTTCAGCTTGATACGAATTTTCTGACTCATGTCTTAAATTAAAAATTAAATATTAAAAATTAAATTTCGGAACTGCCGCTAAAGAGTCATTTGCTCAGCGACAGTGTTGTGGATGGGGCGGGGAAACCGCCCCACACACTGTTTGTTGCAATCATTATACGAGATCGGCACGGCCCTTCACTTCCTCGAGCACTGCCTTAGCGATAGCGCTTGACAGAGGAGCGTGATGATCGTACTCCATAGAGCTGGTAGCACGTCCAGAAGTGATGGTACGCAGAGCGGTTACATAGCCGAACATCTCTGACAGGGGCACCATGGCCTTGATGACACGAGCACCACTGCGAGCCTCGTCCATGCCTTCCACCTGACCGCGACGCTTGTTCAGGTCACCGATCACGTCACCCATGTTCTCCTCAGGTGTCACCACCTCGAGCTTCATGATAGGCTCCATCAGTACGGGCTTAGCCTTAGCGCAAGCCTCCTTGTAAGCCATCTGGGCAGCGATTTCGAATGAGAGCTGGTCAGAGTCAACAGGGTGGAAACCACCATCGACGACAGTCACCTTCAGTGAGTCAACAGGATAGCCACCAAGGATACCATTCTTCATGGCAGCCTCGAAGCCCTTCTGGATAGAAGGAATGAACTCCTTAGGAATATTACCACCCTTCACCTCGTTGACGAACTGCAGGCCAGGATTGTTCTTCAGGTCGTAGTCCTCGTCAACGGGACCAACCTTCACGAGCATCTTAGCATACTTACCGCGACCACCAGACTGCTTCTTGTAGGTCTCGTCGATCTCAACCTCCTTCGTGATAGCCTCCTTGTAGTTCACCTGGGGCTTACCCTGGTTACACTCAACCTTGAACTCACGCTTCAGACGGTCGATGATGATATCGAGGTGGAGCTCACCCATACCAGAGATAATGGTCTGACCACTCTGCTCATCGGTACGAACGGTGAATGTGGGGTCTTCCTCAGCGAGCTTAGCAAGACCGTTGTCCAGCTTAGCAATATCAGCCTGAGACTTAGGCTCAACGGCAATAGAGATCACGGTGTCAGGGAAGGTCATTGACTCCAGCACGATGGGCTTCTCTTCGTCACAGAGGGTATCACCAGTGCGGATATCCTTGAAGCCTACGCCTGCGCCAATGTCACCAGCGTCGATAGAGTCCATAGGAATCTCCTTGTTTGAGTTCATCTGGAACAGGCGGCTGATGCGCTCCTTCTTGCCTGAACGGGGGTTGTAAACATAAGAACCAGCCTTCACGCTACCAGAGTAGACACGGAAGAACACCAGACGACCCATGTAAGGATCGGTTGCAATCTTAAATGCCAGAGCAGCGGTAGCCTCGTCCTCGCTGGGCTTACGACTTTCCTCTTCCTCAGTGTTGGGGTTGGTACCAATCACAGCCTCTGTATCCAGAGGAGAGGGCAGGAATGAGCAGACAGCATCGAGCAGAGGCTGAACACCCTTGTTCTTGTATGAAGAACCGCAGAGCATTGGTGTGCACTCCATAGCGATGGTACCCTTACGGATAGCAGCGATAATCTCCTCCTCAGTGATAGAGTTGGGATCATCGAAGAACTTCTCCATGAGAGCCTCATCGTACTCAGCAGCAGCCTCGAGCAGCTTCATACGCCACTCTTCGCACTCGTCCTTCAGGTCAGCGGGGATCTCCTCAACATCATACTCAGCACCCATGGTCTCATCGTGCCACAGGATAGCCTTCATCTTGATGAGGTCCACCAGACCCTTGAAGTTCTCCTCAGAACCAATGGGCACCTGAAGCACAACGGGGTTAGCACCCAGGATGTCCTTCATCTGCTGAACAGTCTCGAAGAAGTCAGCACCAGAACGGTCCATCTTGTTGACGTAACCGATACGAGGCACATTGTACTTGTCGGCCTGGCGCCACACAGTCTCTGACTGAGGCTGTACACCGTCAGCAGCAGAGTAAGTAGCCACAGCGCCATCGAGCACACGCAGTGAACGCTCCACCTCAGCGGTGAAGTCCACGTGTCCCGGAGTATCGATCAGGTTGATCTTATAATTGTTGTTGTTCCACTTCCAGTTACAGGTGGTAGCAGCAGAGGTAATGGTGATACCACGTTCCTGCTCCTGAGCCATCCAGTCCATGGTAGCAGCACCATCGTGCACCTCACCAATCTTATGAGTCTTACCTGTATAGAACAGGATACGCTCAGAAGTAGTGGTCTTACCAGCATCGATGTGAGCCATGATACCGATGTTACGGGTCAAATGCAAATCTTGTTTTGCCATCGTTATATCCTATTATCTTTTTACCTATTTAATTAGAAGCGGAAATGTGCGAATGCACGGTTAGCCTCAGCCATGCGGTGCATATCCTCCTTACGCTTGAAGGCACCACCCTGGTTGTTGAAAGCGTCCATAATCTCAGCAGCCAGTTTGTCAGCCATCGACTTACCGCTGCGCTTACGTGCGAAACTAATCATGTTCTTCATAGATACGCTCTCCTTACGGTCGGGACGAATCTCTGTAGGCACCTGGAAAGTAGCACCACCAATACGGCGGCTCTTCACCTCCACCTGAGGAGTGATGTTGTCGAGGGCCTGCTTCCAGATTTCCAGGGGAGCCTTCTCGGCATCCTTCATCTTATCCTTCACAATCTCCAGAGAGTTGTAGAAGATCTCATACGACTTCGACTTCTTACCGTCGAACATCAGATGGTTAACAAACTTTGACACCTTAGTGTCGTTAAAGACTGGATCCGGCAGGATCACACGCTTCTTTGGTTTTGCTTTTCTCATTTTGTTTTAATGATTAATGTCTGCTTGGGCTGTTCTTTGTTTGTTCTTCAACGCCCACTCTCGGGCATTTACTCAACCTTTTCTAAGATTCACCAGCAAAACGGTTTTCTTTTTTCTTGAGTTTGCAAGTTTTTGAGTTTTTGAGTCATTTGAGTTTTTCACTCCGTTCCGAGCCTACTCATCACCGAGCACTCAAGAACTTAAAAACCCAAAAACTCACCTACTCTTTTTTACTTCTTTGCCTTGGGGCGCTTGGCACCGTACTTAGAACGGCGCTGAGTGCGGTTGGCAACACCTGCTGTATCCAGGGTACCACGCACGATGTGATAACGTACACCAGGGAGATCCTTCACACGTCCACCACGCACCAGCACGATGCTGTGCTCCTGCAGGTTGTGTCCCTCTCCGGGAATGTAACTGTTGACTTCCTTCTGGTTAGTCAGACGAACACGGGCAACTTTACGCATTGCCGAATTAGGCTTCTTGGGGGTCGTCGTGTAGACACGTACGCAGACACCACGACGCTGAGGACAGTTGTCCAGAGCAGGCGACTTCGACTTGTCTTCGATTGCCTTTCTGCCTTTGCGAACCAATTGTGAAATTGTAGGCATAATTGTTTGTTTTTTGTTTGTTTATTATATTTATTATTGTGTAATTTCGACATCTTATAATACGCCCATGTCCAAAAAGCGCATTTCGGGCTGCAAAGGTACGAACTTTCTTCGAAAAAGCGTCATCCATTTACAAAGAAAAGACTCAATTTGGTATTGTTTTAACACAAAATAACGCTTTTGTGTTTTATTAACACCAAATTAAGTCCCTAAAGATTCCCTTTGTGTATCCTAAAGCAGGATTGAATTGTTGGAATTTATGCCTCTCCGCCTCCACCGTTGAAAGGTGCGATGGTGCGAGGTCCTTGCTGTTCAGGCATCTTGATGGGTCCGAATTGGCGCTCATAGCGCATGATGTTCTCCTGGAGGGCGCCCAACAGACGTTTGGCATGCTCAGGAGCCAGGATTACACGGCTACGCACCTGAGCCTTCTGAATGCCAGGCAACATACGTGCAAAGTCCACGATGAACTCTGACGAGCTGTGTGTGATGATAGCAAAATTAGCATACTCTCCCTGTGCCTTATCAGGCATCAGTTCTATCTGCAGTCCCTGCTGCTTCTGTTCTTTTTCGTTCATAGTCATTTATGTTTTATTGAATTGTTTCGCAAAAGTACTAACATTTATCGAGTCTGCCAAGGAAACGGCAGAAAATCTTTCTTTTTACATGCGTTTGATAGCCTCCTTGACTTGCGATGCATTGCTACGTGATACGGGGATGGCATCATGGCAGCACTTAGCAATCAGTTGCATATTACCAGCATTGGACACCACACGTTCCACCTGTTGCAGGTTGACCAGAAACGCCCGATGGCAGCGTATGATCATGGGATAGGCACTCAACTCGTCCTCCATCTGTTTCGAGGTGGCACGCAACATATCATTATGCGCCTCCCCATTAAGCAGGTGATACACCTTGACATAATTACCCACAGCCTCGATGTAAAGCAGATTGGAAGCCTGCAGAGACAGTGTCTCAGCCGTCGTTCCCGTGAGGACTATCTCGCCATCGCCCTCAACCTTTGGCGAAGGTACGGATGTCAGACTTTTCAGTTGTTCGTTAAGCTGACGCGTCTCCTCCAGTTCTGCGGCCAGATGACGGCTACGGAACTTAAAACGCCAGTACAAGCCGATGGCAAAAGAGCAGAAAGCAATGATGACCAGCGTCTGGAGATAATTGCCCAACGACAGGCGATTGCCCTCTACACTGCCACTCAGCACAAAGTGACGGTAAAGACATATCGTCAAAGCGACAAGCGGAGTGTTGACCAGTTGGAACCACAGGTTACGATGAATAATGTAGCTGGAGTCATGTCCGTCGCCGTTGGGCATCTTGAGGAGATACACAAGGATGGCGTCTGTCAGCATACAGACACCTAAGCCCAGCACACCCAGCATCAGCAGGTGGAAATAGGATTGCCACTGCAACGCGTCGATGCCAAACGGCTTGAATACGAACAAAGCCAGTACCGTGAAAGCGGTGCTGATAATACGTATCTGGAGAGTCTCTTTCTGTCTTTTGTTCATACGAAGTGCAAAAGTACAAATTATTTCTCAATTACAGTCCCATTACCTATGATTATTTGCTTCCACTCATCACATTTTTACCGTTTATCCCACTTTTTCCTGCCACTCATCACATAACCATGCAGAATATCCCAGATATTTGCAGTGTTCATTCTGCTACCGTACCTTTGCAGCATCGGATGAAAAAAGTAAAATGGAAAAATGTAACAAACTTCTGGAAAGTCTCGTAAACATAGATAGAAGGTCGTACAGATAATAACAATTGAAAAAATATAGTAACGATGAAAAAGATGAGAATCGTATTGACAGCCGTGATGGCAGTGGCAATGACAAACGTTCAGGGACAGAATGATGTTCAGTTGAACGACAGTATTTCAAATGACTCCACAATGTGGTACAACCAAGCCCATCAGTTGGGCGAGGTGACGGTGAAGAGCCGTCTGCCCAAGACCCGTGTGAAGGGCGATGCCATGCGCACCACTGTTGCAGGCACCATCCTTGAGAATGCTGGTAACATGAGCGACCTGCTCAACAAGATTCCAACGCTGGAAGCCGAGCGCGACGGTGCCGTGAAGGTGCTGGGTCGTGGTGAGGCCGAGATCTATATCAATGGTCGCAAGGTGCTCGACATGCAAGAGCTGTCGCGCTTGCGTGCAGAACAGATACAACATATTGATGTCGTACAGAACCCTGGTGCCCGTTATGCCGCCTCCACGAAGGCCGTAGTGCGCATCACGCTGAAGAAGGTACAGGGCGAGGGTATCAGTTTTCAGGACTATGCCTCGTACATGTACCAGTATGGTCATACTGAGACCAACAACCTTGACGTAAACTACCGTACGGGTGGCCTCGACGTCACTGCCTCGTTCTGGGCAGGCCGCTATGGTCACTCCAAATCGCTGCAGACTGACAAGATGTTCTACTACGTGGGTCAGCAGCAGAACGAGGGCATCACCAAACAGAACTCAAAAAACATCTGGAAAGGCTGGTCACCACAGTTGCAGGTGAACTACATGGTTGACGAGAACCATAGTTTTGGTGCCTACTACAAGTACGACCGTCACCCCTCTGGAGAGTTCTTCAGTCTGTTCAATACCGACTGCTACGAGGATGGTGTCTATACAGAGCGTTCTGAGAGCCGCATCTCGCAGAAGGACCGTTTCAGCAAGCACATCTTCAACACCTATTATAATGGCAAGATAGGTAAGTTGGGCATCGACTGGAACCTCGACGGACTCTTCGACGACACCAAGACCCCTGGTTATACCACTGAGACCACGACACCCGTCGTTGCCGTCCCTGGCATTTCTACAGCAGGCGTCACTCGCTCCATTAACAGTAACACCAAGAGCGGCAACAACTTCTGGGCCACGAAGCTCATTTTCAGCTATCCTATATGGAAGGGCAACTTCTCTCTGGGTGGTGAATACTCTTACAACCACCGTACAGATGCCTACAGCTTCACAGCTACTGACGAAGTGCCTGTGAAGGCCACTGACTCAGAGATCAATGAGAAGTCGGCTGCTGGTTTCATCGAGTACGGACGCCAGTTCGACATCTCGGGTCTCAATTCTCATCTCTCCACGCTTTATGTTCAGGCCGGTTTGCGCTATGAGCACCTGAAGAACGACTACTTCAATTTCGGACAGCGCGAGGACGAGGTATGCCGCAACTATGGCGACTGGTTCCCTTCGTTGAGTGTCTCGATGCCTATCGGACTGGTACAGCTCTCACTAAGCTATCGTCAGGACATCGACCGTCCGCACTACAGTGACCTGACCAGCTCGACCATCTACCTGAATCGCTACGCCTATCAGAGCGGCAATCCCTACCTGCGTCCTACCTACACCCATAGTGTGGTGATGAACGCTGCCTACAAGTGGTTGGGTATGGCCGTGAACTACGGACGTATCAAGGATGCTGAGACCATGTCCACAGAACCCTTCCCTGGCTCGAACGACCCGCTGGTCAGTCTGGTACATCCCATCAACACCAAAGAAGACTACAACCAGTTGAGTATCAACCCCTATGCCCGTCCTACCATTCGCGGTTCAGTATTCTCTATGCCCTTGACATGGAATCCCACATGGAGCGTCTATGCCGTCTTCCAGGACTACAAGACACCCACTGCTGACGGCACCATCAAGACGCTCAGCCGTCCCTACGTCATGTGTGCATGGGACAACAGCCTTGAACTGCCCAAGAAATGGCGTTTTACTGCCTATTTGCGCTGGAGTCCCAAGGGCGACTACAACAACTTCCGTCTCAACCGCGGTCAGTTCCGTACAGACATAGTGCTGCAACACGACATGAACCTGCGTCAACTGGGTGAGCTGACCCTCGATCTGCGTTGTCGTGATGTCTTCAATACTGGCAAGAGCGATGCCATCGTCTATGGTGTTCGTGAGCTGACAGCTATCAACCCTGCTCGTCGTACGTTCTCCGTCGAACTGACGTGGAAATTCAATGAGGCCCGTTCGAAGTATCGTGGCAGTGGTGCTGGCGACAAGCAGAAGGCAAGAATGTAACATAAACACGGGCAGTAAGTGACACAGACGCTCCAAGGAAGTGTTCCATGTGCATTTTTTGGGATATAATTTGCAGGGGTGCAAAAAAAGCACTACCTTTGCACCCCAAATACACATTATATATAATATGGAACAGAAAAATTATAAGCGAATAACTGTGACCTCTGCCCTACCCTATGCTAATGGTGGTGTGCATATTGGTCACCTGGCTGGTGTTTACGTACCAGCTGATATTTACGTACGTTACCTGCGTCTGAAAAAGCGTGAGGTGATGTTCATCGGAGGTTCTGACGAACATGGTGTGCCCATTACCGTTCGTGCCCGCAAAGAGGGTATCACCCCACAGGATGTGGTTGACCGCTATCATAAGATGATTAAGGATTCGTTCGAGGAGTTTGGTATCTCATTCGATATTTATAGCCGCACCACAAGTGCGACCCATCACAAGTTTGCTGCCGAGTGGTTTAAGAAACTCTATGACGAGGGCAAGCTGGTGGAGAAGACCACAGCTCAGCTCTATGACGAGGAGGCGAAGCAGTTCTTGGCTGACCGTTATGTTGTTGGCGAGTGTCCTTACTGCCACAACGAGGGAGCTTATGGTGACCAGTGTGAGAAGTGCGGACGTGACCTGAGTCCTACTGAGCTCATCAATCCTAAGTCAACTATCAGTGGCTCTACCCCTGTGCTGAAGGAGACCAAGAACTGGTATTTGCCTCTCAACGAATATCAGGACTGGTTGAAGAAGTGGATTCTGGAGGGTCACAAGGAGTGGCGCTCAAATGTCTATGGTCAGTGCAAGAGCTGGCTCGACATGGACCTGCAGCCACGCGCCATGACACGCGACCTGGATTGGGGTATTCCTGTGCCTGTAGAGGGTGCCGAAGGTAAGGTGCTCTACGTGTGGTTTGACGCCCCTATCGGCTATGTATCAAACACCAAGGAACTTTGCGAGAAGGAGCCCGAGAAGTGGGGCAACTGGGAGAAGTGGTGGCAGGATGAGGATACTCGTCTGGTTCACTTCATTGGTAAGGACAACATCGTGTTCCACTGCATTATCTTCCCAGTCATGATGAAAGCTCACGGCAAGTATATCATGCCTGATAACGTACCTGCCAACGAGTTCCTGAATCTTGAGAACGATAAGATTTCTACATCTCGTAACTGGGCTGTATGGCTCCACGAGTATCTGGTAGATATGCCTGGCAAGCAGGATGTATTGCGCTATGTACTGACAGCCAATGCACCTGAGACAAAGGATAATAACTTTACTTGGAAGGATTTTCAGGATCGCAATAACAACGAGCTTGTTGCTGTTTACGGTAACTTTGTGAATCGTGCCCTCCAGCTCACCAAGAAGTACTGGAATGGTGTGGTTCCTGCTTGTGGCGAGTTGCAGGATGTTGATAAGCAGGCCCTTGAGGAGTTCAAGGATGTAAAGGCTAAGGTTGAGGCTCTGCTGGAGCAGTTCAAGTTCCGCGATGCTCAGTTCGAGGCTATGAACCTGGCTCGTATTGGTAACCGTTATATCACAGAGTGTGAACCTTGGAAGGTTTGGAAGACTGATCCAAAGCGTTGTGAGACCATCCTGAACATCTGCTTGCAGCTTACAGCTAACCTCGCTATCGCCTTCGAGCCATTCCTGCCATTCAGCAGTAAGAAGCTTCGCGAGATGCTGAATATCGACAACTTCGAGTGGGAGCAGCTGGGCAGCACAGACCTCTTGGAGGCTGGTCATCAGCTTGGTGAGCCTGCTTTGCTGTTCGAGAAGATTGAGGATGAGGTAATCCAGAAGCAGCTGGATAAGCTTGAGGCTACCAAGAAGGCTAATGAGGCTGCAGCATATAAGGCAGCTCCTATTAAGGATACTGTTAGCTTCGAGGAGTTTGAGAAGCTTGATATCCGTGTAGGATTAGTAAAAGATTGTCAGAAGGTTAAGAAGAGTAAGAAACTCCTGCAGTTCACCATCGACGATGGTTCTGGTACCGATCGTACCATCTGCTCTGGTATCGCTGCCTTCTATGAGAAGCCAGAGGAACTCATCGGCAAGCGAATTCTCTTCGTAGCTAACTTTGCTCCACGTAACATGATGGGTATCGAGAGTCAGGGTATGATTCTGAGTGCCGTTGACTTTGACGAGAGCCTGAGTGTAGTAACAACAACTAAGGATGTAAAGCCTGGTTCTCAAGTAGGATAAAATGAGACGACTAGTATTATTGACTGTCATGTGGTTGCCCTTGCTGGCAATGGCACAGTACAAATCACAGGTATGGTGTCCTGACAATGGTGATGGCACCTATACCAACCCTGTGATTAATGCCGACTATTCAGACCCTGATGTCTGCGTAGGAGCCAGTGGTGAGGACTACTACATGACAGCCTCGTCGTTTCAATGTACGCCTGGTTTGCCTATCCTGCATTCCAAGGATTTGGTCAACTGGGAAATCATCAACTATGCTTTAGGCAATCTCTACGAGGGTGATGATACCCTCCTTGCCCATTTCAGCAGTAAGCCACAACATGGCAATGGTGTATGGGCCCCCAGTATCCGCTACCATGATGGCTGGTACTACATCTATTGGGGCGACCCCGACTTTGGCGTGATGATGGTGAAGACCCAGGACTCTGCAGGAAAATGGGAGAACCCCGTTTGTGTGATAAAGGGTCAGGGGTATATCGACACCTGTCCTTTGTGGGATGAGGACGGACGCTGCTACCTGGTAAACGGATGGGCCAACAGTCGTTCGAAGTATGCCTCCGTGCTGACCGTTCGCGAGATGAGTGCTGATGGTATGAAACCTATCGGACAGCCCGTCATAGTGTTTGATGGCAATGGCACGGAGAACCGCACCTGCGAAGGACCAAAGTTCTATAAGCGTGATGGCTGGTATTGGATCATGTGTCCTGCAGGTGGTGTGCCAGAGGGGTTTCAATTGGCTATGCGCAGTAAGAGTCCCTATGGTCCCTACGAGCACAAAATTGTATTGGCGCAAGGCAAGACCAACATTAACGGTCCCCATCAGGGCGGATGGGTACACACAAAATATGGTGAGGACTGGTTCCTGCACTTCCAGGACAAGGAAGCCTACGGACGTGTGGTACATCTGAATCCCGTGGATTGGAGTACAGGATGGCCTGTGATGGGAAGGAAGGGAGAGCCTGTGACCACTTTCGCCAAGCCGAAAGTGAGGGAAAAGGGAATAGTGAATAGTGAAAAATTTGCTGCCGCCATCATGAATCCCGTTGAGAGTGATGAGTTTAATGATACGAAACTGGGACTCCAGTGGCAATGGCATGGCAATTACGACGAGAAGTTTGGAACTGCCACCGCCTTTGGTACCTATCGTATCTACACATATAAGATGTCTGATGTAAGAGGTCAGAAGGAAGATGTTTCACCCAACCTCTGGGAGGTGCCCAACATGCTGTTACAGAAGACACCTGCTGATGAGTTTACAGTAACGACGAAGATCCGTTTCACCTCGAAGGCCGACGGACAGATGGGAGGACTTATCATGATGGGCCTCGACTATTCTGCCCTCGTGGTGAAACGCGTAGGTAAGGAGTTCCAACTGGTACAGCTCACCTGCAAGGATGCCGATAAAGGCAAGCAGCAGACAGAGACCGTGCTGGCCACGCTGAAACCAACGGCAGAAGACAAGATAGACTACAAACCAGCTATCCACGAAGAAATCTACCTGCGCCTGCAGGTGACCAATGCCGAGGCAGGAGCTGCCCACGGCGGCAAGCCTATGGTGCAGTTCTCCTATAGTCTGAACGGCAAGAAATTCCAGAACTGCGGTGAGCTATTTAAGATGCGTCAAGGCAAATGGATTGGCGCCAAGTTTGGTTTCCTCTCCGTTGAGACAGACTCCAAGGCCGATCGCGGATGGGTGGATGCCGACTGGATAAGAATCACGAAGTAATCTATAACCACAAAATAAAGGAACGAAACATTTTAATTCTTTCGTTTCTTTATTTCATCAATGGACAAACCTTCGTCAAAGTTCAAGTAGAAGTGATTATGCTCCGACACCCGCTTTTCCACAGGAGGCAACGTCATATAATTTCCATACAGGCAGGTTAGATATCCATCATAGTCGCGAGGCACTACAACCTTCGTATCGCCAAAAGGCAGTTCTATTGTATCCTCAAACCACTCGCGCTTGAAGATACGACCAGCCCACTGAGTCACACACACCGTCTTATCACCATCAAAACTGCTATACCAGCTCTGATACTTGAAGAAACGTTTGAGCATGATTCTACGCAAAGGACGTAATAATGGATTTGTCAACGTCTTCTGATAATTATAAAATTTCTTCAAACTAAGTCGCTGGATAGCCGTAAGTTCCGCATCGCTACAGCTAAAGTTATCAAGCGCGAACAAATCTACATAAACTCCCATCAAGAAAGGAAATCTTTCTTCCTCCCACAACGTGGTATTCATGTCGGATACCTTGGCAAAAGGCAGATAGTATCCCTTATCGCGCAACGACAGAACATCAAAACCATCTTTACGACACTCTTCCTTCAAGTCAAGTAAGCGTTCATAGTCTTCGCGAGGTAGATAGATATCTATATCATCATCCCAAGGAATAAAATCATGATGGCGCACGGCCCCCAACACCGTACCTCCACAGGCTACATAGCGAAGATGATGTTTCTCCAAAAACTGCACTGTGTATTTAAATACATGCAGTATCTGCTGTTTGAACCGTTTCTCGAAATCTGCGTCTGTCATGCTAAATCATGTTTAAGAACTGTTCGGCACACCACAACTGCCATTTTTGATTACCAGTCAGTTGTTGCATAGGTATATCCTTACGGAATTCTGCACGCTTCGGACCTTCCCAATCCTTGAAGACAACATCAACAGGACGTGGCATAGGAATCTTAAAAGGTATCTCTAGCTCTGGATACTTGATGGCATATAGGCCTCGAACCAGATACTTTGGCTCACCATTACGTACACGTTCCATATCCAGAGGGTCAGCCATGACCAGTTTTGCATAGGGGTCATAATAAGGCATCCATGCGGCACCAAAGGCATTCAGGTATGAGCTACTGCTCTCAATAGAGAACACCTCATCCATAAACTTCATATAGTCAATGGTATCAGGACCTGTACGATAATGTTCAAACAACTCTGACTGGTCAACAGGATTACTCAATACTAGCTGAGGATCCAAGAATGTGTAGCGCTTAGAGAAAGCATCGAAAGTCCATTTTGGAGAAATGAGTTTGTCCATACCACCAAAAATAAGGTCAGCACTTTCTCCAACAATCATCAGTTGCACCCCATCCTTCTTAGCTATTTCTGCAGCCTTGTAAATCTGCGGTTCTATGGAGTGAACAGGTGCAAACTTATAGCGCATCACGATAGGGGTGTACTTCTCGTAGTCCTCCATAGTAATGTCAATCAGATGATGAACTAACTGAAGTTTTTTGCAATACGTCTTGGCACGTTCTACATCAGCATCAAATACGCCTGACGTGGAATTGAAAGTATAAGCATGACTACCTGGCTTCAGATAAGCAGCCAGATTTGCACTGTCCATACCCCCAGAGAGCAAGATTCCGATATTGTCATACTTCGCATAAAGTTCATCAAACTGTTTCTGAATTTCCCTATCGATATCCTCAGAAGTTTTCACAGGAATACGGAGTTTTTCCTCTACAGGACGAAAGTTTTTGTGTTGGAAGCCTTCAGCAAAGTCAACCCCATCCTTCCAAATATATCGAAAAGCGATATACGAACTTAAACAGAATTCTTTATCGACCATAACAATGTACTTATTTGTCGTAATTATTCAAGAACCTTTCCAAGCAATAAAGCAGCCACTTCTGGTTTCCGCTGTATTTTGTCATGTCAATATCATCACGAAACTCCTTGCGTTTAGGGCCTTCCCAGTTGGCAAAATACTCATCTACTGGTCTGGGCATTGGTTGTTTTATAGGAACAGTGGTCTCAGGATACTTCATGCGGAAAAGATCACGTATCAGGTACTTAGTATCACCATTACGTATTCTTCCCAGATCAAGCGGTTTAGCCATCTTGAGCAATTCGTAAGGGTCAATAAAATCCATTCCTGCCGTTTCAAAGGCATTTTCATATGAAGCATAGCTTTCGTCTGTCACTATTTCATCGTAGAAGCGCAGATAGTCTATACTGTTTTTACCAAGACGATAACGCTCAAAGAGTTCATTCATATCGCAAGGTTCCCTCAACACCTCAGCAGGATCAACATATACAGAACGTTTTACATACTGTTCATAGCTCCAATTCTTTGAGAGAAGGCCGTCCATGCCTCCAAAGACATAATCGGCCGCATCGCCTATCACAAGCATCGTAATACCGTCTTTCTGTGCCTGTTTAGCTGCCGCATACAACTGCGGTTCTATGGAATGGACTGGAGCGCCCTTATGTTCCATCAACTTATCGACATTCAAGTCAACTGTATTCCAGTCGATATCAACATAATGAAGATTAAGATGATAATAATTGGCATAAAACTCTGCACGTTCCAATTCGTCTTTCTGATAGCTGCCTCCAAGGAAGCGAAATGTATAGGCATCGGAGCCCTCTGGCATATAAGAGGCCAATATGGAACTGTCCATTCCACCTGAAAGAAGCATTCCCAACTTTTCATGGGCAACGCGTCTAAACACATTACGAAGAGCAACGTCTATATCGTGAGCATCAGAAACAAACACCTTTCGTTCAAGGGGCTGCTGTCTATACACCTGATGGTGCAAACCATCAAAAAATTGTTTCTCGTCATCTTCCACATATCTCAGTGAAAGAAATGAGCTCATGCAATAACTCTTATCAACCATAAAATCCTACTTGTTCATGTGATTATCTTCAGAGTCATTAGACTCCTTTCCATCCACCCAACCACGGGCAGCCTTTAATGCCTCTGTTATCTTCGTAGAGGATATACCTTTGGTATAAGGGAAATAGACTATTCTGATTCCTTCTTTTGCAAAGTCCTCCTCATATTTCTTCCATTTCTCTGTACCATACCAGTCATCGCCAACAAAAAGAACCGTAGCTCCAAGTTTTTTGCAAGCTGCAAGCTTATCCATATCATACTGGGGTACCACAGCATCAACATATTTGATACTTCTTACAATCTCGGCACGATCAGAGAAAGGAATCATGGCATGCTTGCCCTTGTATAGAACCAACTCATCGACAGTAACGCCAACTATCAGTTTGTCACACATCCCCTTTGCATTCTTCAACAGGTTCAAGTGTCCAATATGGAAGAGGTCATAAACCCCCGCAGTATATCCTATTACCATAGTTTATTTATTTATCGCCTGCAAAAGTAGCAAATAATATTTGAATACGCAAATTCTTGTTTACATTTATTACTGAGATGTCGAGTAAATGCGTCACTTCCTGGGAGAGAATAACGCACTTTCTTCGAGGAAGTGACGCAGAAGGCAACCACTTGACTTAAGTCGAGAGACCTTTTGACTTAAGTCACGAGACCTTTTGACTTAAGTCAAGCGACTCCTTGACTTAAGTCACGCGGTAAGTAAGTGCGTCTCCTTGTGTTGAGAAGTGTGTCTAGCTATGTTGAAAAATGTCACCTCTTTCCAAATAATTCATCTGTTTTCTTGCTCATTTTTGGCAAAAACTCCTTATCTTTGCACACAGAAATGGAGAATCTGAAGGAAAAGACGGCCAAAGGACTCATGTGGGGTGCTATTAACAATGGCACCATGCAGGTGTTGAACCTATTGATAGGTATCATCATCTTGCGTCAGATTACTCCAGAGGATACTGGACTTGTGGGCATGTTGGCCATCTTTTCCGCAATAGCAGGAAATCTGCAGTCCAGTGGTTTTTCTACGGCACTAATCAACGAAAAGCAGCCAACGGCGCAACAATACAATAGTGTATTCTGGTTTAACATCCTGATGGGTGGCTTGCTGTATGCCATTTTGTTTTGCTCAGCGCCATTGATTGCCTGGTTTTTCCATCAGCCTCGACTCACTGATCTTTCACGATTCATATTCCTCTCGTTCTTCATTTCCTCTTTTGGCATTTCTACCAATGCCTATATGGTGAAGAACATGATGAATCGCGAGATAACGATTGTGAACCTTACGGCTCTGGTGATATCAGGCTCTGTAGCCATTCTGATGGCTATCAACGATATGGCCTATTGGAGTCTGGCTTGGCAACAGGTAGTTAACTCTACGATATTGATAATAGGACGATTCTATTATGTAAAGTGGAAGCCGTCTATCACTTTCACGTTAGATTATATCCGTCAGACATTCTCGTTCTCAATGAGGATTCTGGTGACGATGATAGTCAATACAGTCAATCAGAATATGCTAACAGTAATTTTTGGACGACTGTTCCGTGATGCCAGAGTGGTGGGCAATTTCTTCCAGGCTTACAAGTGGGATTCGATGGCCTTCCAAACTGTTGGTGGTATGGTGGGACAGGTGGCACAACCCGTATTGGTAAGTGTGCGCGATGAAAAGGATCGTGAGCAGCAGGTATTCAGAAAGATGCTTCGTTTCACCTCTTTTCTTTCTTTTCCAGCCCTTTTCGGGCTGGCATTGGTAGCCAACGAGTTTATACTTTGCGCCATCGGCTGGAAGTGGATAGAGTGCGTTCCGCTTTTGCAGATACTCTGTATCAGTGGTGCTTTTATGCCTGTCTATACCCTTTATCAGAATCTGATTATCAGTCATGGTCGCAGCGATATCAACATGTGGCTCAATATTGGTCAGATAGTGCTACAGTTGGGTGTGATTCTTGCGTTTTATCAGCAAGGCATCACCACGATGGTTATAGCCTATAGCGCATTTAACATCCTGTGGCTATTAACGTGGATGATTTTTGCCAAACGAATCATTGGATTACGTATTCTCGATACAGCAAAAGACATACTTCTATTTGCGTTATGTGGAGCCATAGTGATGCTGATCACCTACTTCTCAACCACTATTATTGAGAACATCTATCTGCTGTTGGCAGTCAGAATTGTGATGGCTTCAGCTCTTTATTATGGTATCATGCGTTTGCTGAACGTAGTCATACTGCGCGAATGCCTGCAATATGTTTTCAAGAAAAAATAATGTGAGCATGGAAATATCAGTCATCATACCTGTCTACAACAAGGAATCTTTTGTTAGGCAATGCCTTTTGAGGGCGTTGTCACAAGACTATGATGACTATGAAGTGATTGCCGTGGACGATGGCTCCAAAGACCAATCGGGTGAGATATGCGACGAAATAGCCAGCAAGAATCCCCGTCTGCGAGTGATTCATAAGGAGAATGGCGGTGTGACAGCAGCCAGACGAACGGGTGTGGAAGAAGCTCGCGGCCAGTACATCATGTTTTGTGACAGCGATGATCTTCTAATGCCCCATGCCCTCCGCCATTGCATTGAGGCTATGAAGGCCAACGGTGCCGACGAAGTAATAGCACCATATCAGAATCAATATGGCATCACCTACGATTCTGGCCGCAGGGGACTCATCACCCCCACCGATGTCATCAAGGACTATATGGCCCTGCGCAACCACTTTCCGCCCATCTGGGGTATGCTGTTGCGCAGAGACGTCATCCTCGATGGCTGTCTGGACATACCACGAGATATCTATCTTGGTGAAGACATTCTGTTCCACGTCCGCTATCTGACCAAAGTCTCTCGGGTATTCTGCATCAGCCAGAGTTGCTATGTCTACAGCGAGGGCATCACCAACTATCCGCGCATCAATCTCGACTACGAGAGCCGCTACGACCAGCTGATGCAATCGGCTTTACAACCAGTATGGGAAGAGATAGAGCCTTTCTTCCGACTGCGCCAACTAAAGGTTTATGAGAAATTCATTGACGACCGCCAATTCGACGTTTACGACCATTATTACCACACGCTGAAAGGGCGTCTCAACAATCATATTACCTTTACAGACCGACTGGTATTCGTGCTGCCGCCCCGTTTGGCTTATTACCTCGTGCACGGCTACAAATGGTGGTTAAGAGCCAAGTCGAAACAAATGGGCTAACCGTCTTACTCGATAGGAATATGCTTGAACTTATCGTTTAGGAACGACATCAGTTTTGAGAGCCACTTGATGAGTGGAAAAATACTTTGGAAATGTGACAACACCATGAAATCGTGCAACAGGCTGTTGTTGATGCGTGCAAATTTCTGATAGTCAGCTTTATAGAACGGATCCACAACTTCGTCAATCAATCGTCTATTCTCTATCAGTGTGTCTCTCCATCGTTGCTTACTGATGCCACCAATTTCACATATAGCCAAAGGCTGCAAAATACTAGTAATGGTTATCCTGTCCTTGACAAAAGGCTCGACAACAGACTTCAAGTCTGCAATAAGTTTGTATGACTCATCAAAACCATACTTCTGCAACACCTCCCTGCGATAATAAACGGCTTGATGGTACATGCCTCTAGAAAGCAGGTCGTACAGTGTCATCCGCTCCTTAAGCGTCCTGCGTTGTCCTCCATATATATCTTCTCCTAAGATGATGTCACCATCGTATTCATTGACGAGCGAAAGTGTGTTTTTATCGGCAAACTCATCGCCAGCATTCATAAACACCACATAATCGCCCATCACGTGCGTTATACCTTTGTTCATGGCGTTATAGATGCCAGAATCCTTCTCTGATACAGCAGTGGTAATGATATCCTTATTCTGCTCAATAATATCCAACGAGCCATCCTTGCTGCCCCCGTCCATCACTATGATCTCCTTTTGCGCATAGTCTAACCGACGGATACTCTTCAACGTACGTAGCAGCCCGTCGGCATTGTTGAATGTGACAACAATAATAGAGAACTTCCTATCTTTCGTTTCCATCATCTATAGTTTTCCTTTATGTCGTTTATGATACTATCTGGCACCAGTCTCTCTATATTCTCCCCTGCCCTAACCTTCCTGCGTATTTCTGTACTGCTCACATCCAATAAGGGCACATCGATGGTGCCTGGATATGAGTCACGTGGATAGACAATAATATCATAATGAGCCTGTATATCCTGCCAGTTGCGCCACTGCTGGAAATGCGCCCAGTTGTCTCCTCCTATCAGCAACGAGAACTGACAATCAGGATAGTCCTTGCTCAGATGTTGCAAGGTATTCCAGGTATAAGAGGGCTTGGGCAGGTGGAACTCATAATCGCTAGCCTTCACACCCTCCACACCCTCAAGGGCTTTCTGTGCCATCTCCAATCGCAGATGGTCATCCAGCAAATCAGTAGCATCTTGTTTCAACGGGTTCTGTGGTGACACCATCAGCCATACCTCATTTAACGCACATTGCCTCAGCACGGCCTGTGCCAAGGCAATGTGTCCGTTATGGATAGGGTTAAAACTGCCACCAAAGATACCGATGCGCCTCATCCCAGGAAATCTTTCACAAGTTTCAATGTCTCCTGCTTAGCCGTTTCCAAATCATCATTCACGATGATATGGTCAAACTGAGAAGCAAAGGTCATCTCATATTCTGCCTTTGCTAAACGTTCCTCGATAGCTTCAGGGGTATCAGTGGCACGACCTACCAAACGGCGACGCAACTCCTCTACAGAGGGGGGCTGAATAAAGAGACTCAAAGCCTCATCGTCATAATATTTCTTGATATTGATGCCACCCTTCACATCGACATCGAACACCACATTCTGTCCTGCCTCTCGCTGACGTTCCACCTGTGCCTTGAGCGTGCCATAGAAACGGTTCTGATAGACCTCTTCATACTCCAGAAATTCATCGTTCTCAATGCGCTGGCGGAACTCCTCTGGCGTCAAAAAGAAGTACTCTACCCCATTCTGCTCTGTACCTCGTGGTGCTCTTGAGGTGGCACTAATCGAAAAATACAGCTTTAATTCAGGATGTTCCTTCATCAACCACTGCACGATAGTACTCTTGCCACTGCCACTGGGTGCAGAAACGATTAACATCTTGCCTTTCATAACTATGAACTATGAATTATGAACTATGAATTATGAACTAAAGCGCATTCAGCACCTGCTCCTTGATCTGCTCCAGCTCGTCCTTCATCTGGACAACGATGTTCTGCATCTCAGCCTGGTTGGACTTAGAGCCAGTGGTATTGATCTCGCGACCCATCTCCTGAGCGATGAAACCGAGCTTTTTGCCCTGTCCGTGACCATCGCGCATGGTCTCGCGGAAGTACTTCAGATGGTTGGTCAGACGCTGCTTCTCCTCGCTGATGTCCAGCTTCTCGATGTAGTAGATGAGCTCCTGCTCCAGGCGGTTCTTGTCGTACTCCACACCAGGAATCTGCTGCAGACCATCCACAATGCGGCTGCGAATCTTTTCCACGCGACTCTTCTCGTAGGGCTCAATCTCAGCCAACAGACGCTCGATGTTGTCAATCTTCTCATTGAACTTCTTCTCGAGGGCAGCTCCCTCCTGACGACGGAAATCAACCAGGGCGCTGACAGCCTGTTCCACAGCCTTGCGAGCCACAGCCCACTCCTCGTCAGACAGCTCCTCCTGCTCCGTCTTCGCCAACACATCGGGCATACGGGTCAACGTGTACATCCAGTCTTCTGGCTCAGGAATACCCACCTTCTGGGCTACCGCCTTCAGCTGATGGTAGTAATTCTCTACCAGGGCAGCATTCACAGGGGTGGCATCGGCTCCAGCGTCTTTCTCTATCCACAGGGCGAACTCCACCTTGCCACGTTCCACCTGCTGGGCAATCAACTGCCTAATCTCCATCTCTTTCTCACGATAGAGGGGAGCAATACGTGTCTGAAGATCCAGCTGCTTCGAATTGAGCGACTTGATCTCGGCACTTATCTTCTTATCTTTATAAGCCACGACAGCCTTGCCGTAGCCAGTCATTGATTCAATCATGCTTTGTTTTAATGGTTTGACAATTACTGTTTCCTATCACTCCCACTCGATGGTTGCAGGTGGTTTTGACGAGATGTCGTA
>Ga0247610_10002551_pt1 | contig 20846 bp, 13 predicted proteins | sample 174DNAGHGhighgp2_FD_193483 | JGI IMG/M metagenome (GOLD analysis project Ga0247610, IMG submission 193483) | Sheep rumen microbial communities from Palmerston North, Manawatu-Wanganui, New Zealand - 1742 DNA GHGhigh gp2 | ecosystem: Host-associated > Mammals > Digestive system > Stomach > Rumen...
AAGATGTTTCGTCGCTGAATCGCTTGCCAAATTCAATCAGTTTCATATCTTTAGGAGATTTGATACAAAGGTAATGATTTTAAGCGATACCGCCAAATTTTTTTGCGGATAAATGCGGATAATCATATAAATCATTACTCGCTTCTCGTTTTTCCACGATACAAGCTAATGTGGCATTGTATTTCGAAAAAAGAAGATTGTATAGAGAAAAGATACAATACATAAAAGGCATTGGTGATGACAAAGGTATCAGGATGGAAATAAAAAAACTTGAGAATCAGCGGAATGATTACCAATCTAAACTAACAGATAAGAAAGAACTCCTAGACACTTATATAAAAGATGTAGAAGAAATAAGAAAGAAACAATTAGAAAAGACAATGCTTCTCAAAGAGTCAGAAGCACTCAAACTGCGTGAACAAGATAGGTTTATCGTGCTAAATAGATCTATCAGTATATCGGATCTAACATCAGAGCATTCTTCAAAATTGACACAATCAATAAAGTCTATTATTGAGAAAGCTAATTCGGAAGTACAAGAAACGATCAGACAAATACTCACAAACAATACTCATTCCATTTCAGAAATCGATACTCAAATTACTAATATACAGTCAAAGCCTGCATATAAAGAGGGTAAACAGATTTTTGAAGCAAATAAATCATTAACTGATGTTATTAAACAATTAGATGAGCTCAACAAGAAACTTGCCTTGATAACTCGAGAGACTGAAGTAGCCCAAAAGATACATGACGAGTTTAAGGAATTAGGACAAAATTTACTTTCTTTGCATTGTTCATATTTAGATGCGATGAATAATATTGCTTTTAAAATGAGATTGCAATATGAAGATGTTCTACTAACTTCTGCTATTGTTTTAAAACCCAATTTCAGCCAAGCATTGACTGAATGTATTTCTCTTAGATCCGTAGCGATGAATGATCTTATTGATAACGTAGTGAAAGGATTTAATAAGTAGGGTGTAAAGAATTTGGCTAGGAAAAGACTTCAAAAATAGGCCTGAAACTTATGCGTTTAAGCGACGAAAAATAATTTATTATATAAACATTATTTAACTTTATAAATTTCTTTATCTCGTTGGTTTTTAATAACTTTGCTCATTGATACAAACCAATAAGTAAAATATTATGACATCCGAAGAAAAAGAAATCAAGAGATTGGAAAAAGAGCTCAAAAAACGCGACAAAAAGCTGGAGGCTGCAAATGAAAAGTTGAAAGAATGCAAGAAGAAGATCAAAGAGTTGAGAGGAGGAAGCAAAAAAAAAGTGCGGACCATCGTATTGAGCAAAGAGCAAGAACGGTTGTTGTCAAGCCTGTTAGGGGACACAAGTTCTCTGAGCTAGCCATCAGGCTTGCCACGACGATCTACACCAACGTGGGCTGCGGGCTGCGCTCCGTGGTCACGCTGCTGGAGATTATAGACGAATGCTTCAACGGGGTGTTCGAGGGTGAGCTGCCCTCACATACCGAGATATCCAACTGGGCAAAGAAGATAGGCCTGTCCACATATCTGGATTCAGGCAAGAGCCTATCCGGGAAAGAGTATTGCGGTATTGTCGATGAGAGCATCTCTGTGGGGAGCCAGAAGCTGCTGGTGACGCTCGCCGCACCGGCAAGTCCTTCCGGCCATCCTCTGAGGCACGGCGAGGTGGACGTCCTGGGGTTGGCCGTCTCCCCTTCTTGGGACGGTGCCGCAGTGGGGCGGGAAGTCGCCCGCTGCACCGAAAAGGCCGGGCACGCCCCCGCGTATATCGTCAGCGACAACGGTGTGAACCTGGCCAAGGGCATCGGCCAGACGGGTATCACACACCATCGCGACATCAGCCACTCCATAGGGCTGATATTGGAGGACGCATATAAGGGACAGCCTGATTTTGAAGGTTTTACGTCGAAGTTGAGTGCAATCCGCCTCAAGTACCACCTGACGGGCAACGCATACCTGCTGCCACCCAGGCAGAGAGCCATCGCAAGGTTCATGAACCTGTTCGGCTGGGTGGAATGGGCCGACGACATGCTCAAGGCATACACCTCGCTGGCCCCGGAGCAGCAAGAAGCCTTCGCCTTCTTGAAAGACTACGCACCGCTGGTAGAAGAGTTGACAGCGATTATGGAATGCGTCAGGCAAATTGAGCAAAGATGCAAGAGGGACGGCATATCGGCAGAGACAGCCAAACTCTGCGCATGGGCAGCAAGCAAGCTCATCACTGGCAAGGTCAGCAACAGCAGGACGATTGTCATAGGAGCCAAAATCGGCACATACCTGCTAGCAGAGGCCAAGAAAATCGAGGGCAAAGGCGAGGCGCACAACATATCGTCAGACATCATAGAGTCCACGTTCGGCTGGTGGAAGACAAGAAAGCCGACCAACAAACTCTGTGGAGTGACGGCTTCCGTGCTCAGCATCGCAACTGTCGGCAAACTCTCCACAAGAGAAGGACGGGCTGCGTTCGATTTCAAAGGCAAAATGGAAACCGTCAGGCTGGTGGACATCAAAGAATGGGCAGACCTGAATCTGCTCGACAACTGGGCTACCAAAAGGAAAAATGTACTGAAAAAAGTGAGTTGAAAAATGAATCAAAAACTTTACACCCTATTTAATAAGCAAAACAAAACAGATATAGAGAAAAGCTTAAAAGATATTTTGAATAAAGCTTTGCGGAATGAAATTCCGTTTAAGGCAGGGTATGATGCTCAATCTTTTATGTCAAGAATCCTATCAGAGAATTGGTTTGGTCTTAGTTTGAATGTCGAATATGATGGTGACAATTTAAGGGACATGTCTCCTGGCAAGCGCTCTTTTGTTGTATTAAAACTCTTGCTCGACTTCAGTGACAAAAAGAGTCCTATTCTTATTGATCAGCCAGAAGATAATCTCGACAATCGTGCCATCTATAGTGATCTCGTTAGATATATTCGTAAAAAGAAAAAGGACAGACAAATAATACTTGTTACTCACAATCCCAACATCGTAGTTGGAGCAGATTCTGAGGAGGTTATAATTGCTAACCAAAATGGAAAGAATGCACCCAATGAAAATGGAATAAAGTTTCAGTATTTATGTGGAAGTCTAGAAAACAGTAAAGAAAGAATGAGCGATGAAACAATTCCGATGTTAGAGCGATGTGGGGTACGAGAACATGTGTGTGACATTTTGGAAGGTGGAGAAAATGCATTTAAAGAAAGGGAGAACAAGTATGGCTTTTATAAAATATAATAACAACTAAATTTATTTGCATCACAAATTTTGTTAGGTGAAGAAATCTTAGTACCTTTGCACCGACAAAAGAAAGAAATACAGAGAAAAGGACAAAGAAGAATAGGAAGAGCATCGCACGGATGCTTATCGATAGTTATTGAGGGACAACATCCAAGATGCTTATGGTGTTCCATATTTGTACCAAGACTTTCGTAAATCGCTGATTATCAGTATATGTTAGATTTGAGGAGGATAACGTCGCTCGCTGATACGTATCTCACGGATGCGGTCAAGCAAATCATCGAAGTAATCTGCTCCGAACACATTCTTTCCTTTCAGACGCTCATCATCCAACACAAAACCCTTTGTAAGGTATTCTTTCAAGACTTGTGTGGCCCAGATACGGAATTGAGTCGCTTCATAGCTATTCACGCGATAACCCACTGCAATAACCACATCGAGGTTATACATCATCACCTCACCAGACCATTTGTCCGAAGGCATTCGAATGTTTCTAATAGTATCGGACAAATGGATCTCCCCACTGGCAACGCCCTGGGAATCCATGATATACAACAGTCGCCCTGCAAGGGCAAAAGCCTTACCCAATCACCATTCTTTTGCCCTTGCAGGGCGAATTCACCCCTTTCCCACAACCCAGGGCGTTGCCCTGGGCTAAGAGCAGGTTGCCCTTTCAGGGCGTTTCAACCGCACAGGACGTAAGTTTTCTGGGCTTAAATGCAAAAACATAGTGGTTTTCTTGGCATTGTCTTTCATTTATGCTAAATTTGCCAACTACTAAGCATCCTCCGGTTGTGTTTACTCAAAAACATCGAAACAGCAAACTAATTGTTACACACGACAACATCCCCATCCATGCAAAGAACAAATACCAAGTCCTCAAGGATAAGAGAAACCAAGAAGACATCCCGCCCACCCAAACTGTCTTATACCGTGCAGCCTCCAAACATGTCTTTGAAACAATGGCAGATTGCCTTGCGAAAGCAGATTGCCGGCACGGAATACTATGAAATCTCCCATGCTGACCCAATGAATGAGAATGGGGAATATACCGTTTCCAACTTCCAAACCCGGCAGAAATACAAGGTGGTGTTCCGGGGTGAAAACAGCGAGTGGAACTATTGCTCATGCATGGATTTCAAGACATCCAGACTGGGTACTTGCAAGCATATCGAAGCCGTGAAGAAATGGATTGCCGACAACAGCAAGGAGAAGGTGCACACTTCCCTGCCTTCATACACCTCCATCTATCTTTCTTACAAGGATGGGAGAGAGGTGAGAATGAGGATAGGCACCGACCACAGAGAGGAATTCAAGACTCTTGCTGCACATTATTGCAACCAAGAGGGTGTGCTTCTTGAGTCTGCCTACCCTAGGTTTGGAGAGTTGTTCACTGAGGCGATGGCCATCGACAACTCGTTCAGATTCTATCAGGATGCCATCGACTATATTCTTGAAGTTAGGGAACGTGAGATGCGCTCCGAAATATTGCGCGACTATTCAGACAACGAGATAGACCGTCTGCTTAATGCCTCGCTCTACCCCTACCAGCGAGAGGGAGTCCGGTTTGCCTTTGAGAAAGGGAAGGCTGTCATTGCCGATGAGATGGGACTGGGCAAGACCATTCAAGCCATAGCCACTGCCGAGATGCTCATTCGGGAACACCTGGTGGAATCGGTGTTGATTCTTTGTCCTACCTCGCTGAAATATCAATGGAAACGCGAAATCGAACGGTTCACCAACTCCAAGGCGCATGTGATAGAGGGTCATCATCTTTTGAGGGTGAAGCAATACCATTGCGAAGCCCCCTACAAGATCATTTCCTATCACAGTGCCTGCAACGACATCAAGGCGCTAGGTTCGCTCGAGACAGATATGTTGATCATGGACGAGGTGCAACGGCTCAAGAACTGGAACACACAGATATCCAAGTCGGCCAGAAGGATACGCGCCCACTATTCCGTGCTGCTCTCTGGCACACCTCTTGAGAACAAGTTGGAGGAGCTCTATTCCATCATGGAATTCGTCGACCAGTTCTGCCTCAGTCCATATTATCAATTCAAGGCCGACTACATCCAGACCAGTCCCAGTGGGAAGGTGATAGGCTATCAGAAACTCAACGAGATAGGGACGCGCATACGTCAGAACTTGATAAGGCGCACGAAGAAGCAGGTGGCGCTTCAGATGCCCGACCGACAAGACAAAATTCTTCTCGTGCCGATGACCAAGGAGCAGAGTGCGCTTCACGATGATTTCAGTTTCAAGGTTTCTCTGATTGTCAATAAATGGAACAAGACGCATTTCATATCCGAAGCTGAGCGCCTGCGACTGTTGAAACTGATGTCGCAGATGAGGATGGTGGCCGACAGCACCTATATCCTCGACCAGGAAACTCGCTTTGACACCAAGGTAGACGAAGTGATGAACATCTTGCACGACATCCTTGAGAGCAACGAGGAGGAGAAGGTGGTGGTGTTCAGTCAATGGGAGAGAATGACGAGGCTCATTGCAAGGGAACTGGAGAAGAGTGGGATTGGATATGAGAACCTCCATGGAGGAGTTCCTTCTATAAAGAGACGTTCCATCATCGAGAATTTCACCGACTCGCCTTCGTGCCGGGTTTTCCTCTCTACCGATGCAGGTAGTACGGGTTTGAACCTTCAGGCCGCTTCGACGCTCATCAACATCGACCTGCCGTGGAATCCCGCCGTGCTGGAGCAGCGAATCGCCCGCATCTACCGCTTGGGACAGCAACGCAACATCCAAGTCATCAACCTTGTCTCACATGATTCCTTTGAGGAGAAAATGCTCGACAGACTGAAATTCAAGACCGCCATGTTCGAAGGGGTGCTCGATAATGGAGAGGATTCCATATTCATTGGAGACAAGTCGAAGCTTGAGCAGATGATGCAGAGTCTCACGGAAATCATGGCAGAGGACAAAAATCAACCTCATGAGGATGCCGATGCAAGCGATGAGATGGAAGAAAGGGAGGGAGAACTGCTTGAGACAGACTTGGAGGAGAGTGAGGAGAATGAAGAGAACAAGGAGCACAAGGAAGTCGAAGAGGACGATGCTGCTGAACAAACCGACATTCCCGACATTCCTTCGGATGAGAATACGGAGGAGCCTCCCGTAGCGACGAAACAAGGTTCCCCGGAACCGGGATTGGATGCTTCAGGAGCCTCCGGATCACCCAAAGTTCTTGTGCAACAAGGTGTGGCGTTCCTCTCCGGCTTGGCCAAGACCTTGCAGTCTCCGGAGGAAACCGAACGTCTTGTCGATAGCTTGGTGGAGACCAACGAAAAAGGTGAGACCACATTGCGCATACCTGTGGCTGACAAACAGACGGTGAAAAACATCCTCGGCCTTGTTGGTAAACTGTTCGGGTGAGAAGAGTTGAGACAAAAGATAATCACGATACCTCTATTAGTGGCCTTGATGTGTCAGAATTTAATCTTGTTGAATCCTCTCACCAGCGATTCCACCCATCCGTACCAATCTCTCGGAGATGTCCACACATGCTTCCAATGCCAACCATCATCGGCGCGGAATATCTTTTCGTGTCCATTTTCCTTATAAGTGGAACTGGGATACAGGCTTTTTTGTTTGAAGTCCGACACCCATTGCTTTCCATCATAAATGGCGATATGACCGAAACTGCTGTGTTCATTTTGGGGTAGAACGGAGATGTCACCTTTCATGGGCTTATACCCTTTTGAAGGAATTTCCTCGAATCCCATCTGTGGCAAGGTCTTTTCGTAGGCATAAGCGGGAATGAGTCCTGCACGACAGCCTCCGCACCACATGGCTTTCATCACATACCAGGCGCACATGGAACGTGATTCGGGAGCCGAGTGGCTTGTCACATAGGCAACCGTCTTCTCATTGTCGTAATGATATGGCAGGTGGTTCCATATGAGGATGACGGCGATGGCGATGATGAAGACTTTTGTTTTCTTTTTCATTTTTCGGTTATCTTCCGTGTTGTTGAATTTGGCTTTTTGCATAACGATATAGCAGCCAACTGATGATGGCGTCAATCAAGAAGAAAATGACGAATATCAAGATGTTGATGGTGACGTAGCCAGACCACGTGTTTCCTGACATGCTCTTTAGTTCACCTACACATAGGCTGCATGCCTCTCCCAGGGTGAGATGGATGTAGTGCGACCAAACGGCAATGGTCATGGACAGATTCAACACGAACCATGTTCCGGAGAGAAGGAGAGGCAGGTATTTGTGTCGATGTTGTTTACTCGACAGGCGGACACTAACCCATAGGGCCGGCAAGGCGAATACGGTAGGAAGAAGAGACTGAAGATAGATGTTTCCCAAAACACAGAATTCCATATATGACACACCTGCCATGAGCGACAACTCGCACATGATGGCACAGCATACGGCATACAAACCCTCCATGGTATTCAGTGGCGAATAAATGCTGACGTCAATTCCTACACCCGCAATCAGCAGCATCCATATCACCACTGCCCACCGCTTCAGCCAAGGATAGAGGGTCAGGCACACGCTTGACAGCATGAGTGCCATCCAACCGCCCAATGCAGCAGGATACGCCTTGTCGCGTGCATACGTTTCTTCGTCGTGCAGCATTTGGCATATCTCGTCGTCAACATTGAGGCCTGCCTGCCATATGCCATACCCATAAAGGATGGTGCAAAACAGCGCTACCAAGGCAAACAGGAAATGCCGTTTCCAGCAAAGCACGCCAAACGCCACTATGGCGGTGAGGAAATTGAGAATGATGAAATAGTTCATATCAAGAGCCTTTCTTTTCTTTCATGGTCTGCATTGTGCATAACGCCACTGTTCGGCACTGCGAGTGGTGCCTGATTGCCCACGCTTGCTGATGAGTTGTTCATGATTGCTCCATTTGAATGGTTGGACTATGTTTCCTAATACATAATACCATTTCAAACCCTGAAGTAAACAGCAGGAGACATTTGGTGTATGAAAAAAAGACTTTTTTCGTGCTTTGCATTCGCTGCTCCAAAATTTAACATGCGGTTGAATTTTGTCGCGACTCAGCAAAGCTCGTGCAAGCACGGCTGTGCATTCGCTGCTCCAAAATTTTACCTGCGGTTGAATTTTGTCGCGACTCAGCAAAGCCTGTGCAAGCACGGCTGTGCATTCGCTGCTCCAAAATTTTACCTGCGGTTGAATTTTGTCGCGACTCGGCAAAGCCTGTGCAAGCACGGCTGTGCATTCGCTGCTCCAAAATTTGGCGTTTCGCTCATATTTCACTATCTTTGCATCTAAATGGCAGACCTTTGGATGAGAGGCATTCCCACTCCTCCGTTCCTGATGAAGCTACGGAAGGATTGTTGAAGGCTTTATTTCAACGATATGGTATCAAATTGGTCTGAGAAAGAGTTCCTTTGCGTGAACTCAGCGAAGCATGGCAAGGTGTTTTTGACTATTTTGACCCTGACGCAGAGCCAGATGCTTTATTGAATTGAAAAAATCACATTCTTGCAGACAGCATGGACACGAAGAAAACCGAAAATGTAGCGAAACACTGTGTGGTGCTAACCATGGCCTGCACATTGAAGGAGTATGACTACAAAGAGTTGAGAAAGTTGTATGAGGCATACCAACTGCCCGTCACGCCCATTGAGAGCAATGCCCGCATCTGGCTTAAGCAACAAGTGGTGACGGGTGAGCAACCGCGCAGGTATGGTTACGGCAAGATAAGCATCAACCTGGAGCGCTGGCCCGATGTGATGCGAACAGTCAAGCCGAAGGAGATGGACAAATTGCTGATGTTTTGCATAGAAAATGGACTATTGACAACGCCATATATGAGCGATTTCCTTCAAGCTTTCTGCCTCGCCATGCACGACGAACCTTTCGAGGAACGCTTGAAACGGATACCGTGGCCGATACTTGAAGCGAAGCAACCCATGGTGATGCGCATCCTGCACAACATGGTGCAGCGAATCGACTTGCTTCCATTCACCCAACGCCTGCCTGGCAGCCTCCTCTCAAATCTATTCTTCACAATTTACGTTGACGAATGGATGAAACTAAAACCCGTCGACGATTTTGAACTTGTAAGGCAATTGTTCCTGGAGAATCCTTACATAGAAGAGAAACGAAGGAACAAGATGCGTGATGCCTATCTGTATGACGTGGAATTTCTGAAAACTGGCAAACTGGCCGAGGTCTTGGAAAAGATGACTTCTGGCGGCGAGTACCAATGCAAGTTGCTTGCCCTGCAGAAACTGCACGAAGGCAAGGCTAATCAAGCATTGGCACTGCTGCAGTCATTGCTTAAGGAGAGTGGCGATGACTTCTTTGATGAAACACTCACCAACTTTGCCTATGGCGTGGCTTTGGGGCTCAGCATCGCTTCACCACCTACAGGAAGGGCTGGCATTGGTCTGCGCAAGACTGCTGAGACCCTGATGAAGAGCCGCAAGGTTTCAAATGACGACAGATGCTATCCGCTCAGGTTGGCACTGCGCCACCTTGTCATCGGCAACGCAGCAGATTTCTATAATAGCTATCCACTTCAGAATTGTAAAGACAAGATGAGTTGGCGGCTCTCAACGCTCTTCATGCGCCACTATCAGATTTTAGACAAAGATACGCCAGAAATCACCGCTGCCGTCGACTATGTCATCCAAGAAAAATATGATTACTTGTGCCTGCTCTATAGTTTTGACGATGACAAGTTGAAAGACTCGGCGGAGAGACTACAAAAGAGTACTGGCCTCACCACCTCGCTTTTGCCCAAGGTGAAACGACTGGCACAATGGGAACGCACGATGGCGGAATTGCTGAAACTGAATCATCCAGCCGTTGTCAAGAAAGAGCAAGCACCGCCGATGGAGGTTGAGCGCGTCGCTTATGTCGTGGATATGAAATATTATCATGTCCAGCCGAAATTGCAGAAATCGAAAGACGGCGGCATCACATGGAGCAAGGGGCGAAACATAGCACTGAAGTCGTTTGAGGGCAGCCGTTACGGATATATGACAGCACAGGACCGGCAGGTGGCTCGCATGGTTAAGAGTTACAGCTATGGCTGGTATAGGCAGGTGGAATACGATTTGTCTGGCTTGGAGGTCATTTTCGCCTTGGCTGGTTGCCAGAGTGTGTTCGATGCGAGAACAGAACAGCGTATCGACATCAAGGAAGAGCCTTTACAGCTTACTGTCCGACCTTGTGCAAAGGGCTACGAAGTGCGCTCGAACATCGATTTGGACCGTCTCGACTCGTCGGGCATTTGTCTTACTGAAGAGGGAGACAGGCAAGTCACCGTGGTTCGTGTCAATGCCAAGCAAAAACAGACGCTGTCACTGTTGAACGATGTGGGAACATTCCCCAAGGAGAGCAAACGACAACTCACCCAACTGCTCCAAAACCTGAGCAGCACATTCACCGTGATGAGTCCGCTGCTGAAAAACGCTGCAGACTTGAAACACGTCGAGGCCTCACCGCTCATTGCCGTACAAATAGCTCCAATGACAACCGTCAATCGTGTCTACGCGGAGACACCAGCAAGGCAATTCTTTAGCATCTCTTTGGCCGTGAAGCCATTTGGCAGCCACCCTCCCTATCAACAACCAGGCAAGGGCATGGAGATCGTCAGCACGAAGATTGGCAAGGAAAGTGTGCAGACGGAGCGCGACTTGGAGGCTGAGCGACAAAACCTGAAAGCTGTGCGCAAGCTGATGCAACCCTTTGCCTCGGAAGAGACTGACGACAATCGTTGGTCGATAGACACGGCACAATGCCTGCAATTGCTGGAAGCATTGAGGACGGCCCAAGACATCGCTTTCGTGGAATGGCCGCAAGGGGTGAGGATGCGCGTGGCAAGGCCTATGGTCACTGCTGACAAGCTGCGGTTGAAAATCAGTTCCGCTGGACAGTGGTTCGAGATGGAGGGCGACCTCAATATCGGCAACAAGGAGAAATTGAAGATGGCCGAACTGCTGGAGCGTCTGCGTGGGGCGGAGGGCAATTTCATTCGGTTGGGCAACGATGAATATGTCGCTCTCAGCGAGCAACTCCGACGGCAGTTGGATGCCATCGACAAAATGCTCGTCGGGCGTGGCAAACAGCCCAAAGTGTCCAAGATGAACGGATTCCAATTGGAAGGTCTTGAGGATTTGGGCGTAAAGATAAATGCTGATGAGCCTTTCCGACAGTTGATGGGCCGCATCAAGGAGTCGGCCAAGATGTCATTTGCCGTCCCCGCAAACATCCACGCCCAACTTCGGCCTTACCAGTTGGAGGGATACAAGTGGATGAGTCGTTTGGCTTATTGGGGGGCTGGTGCCTGCCTGGCCGATGACATGGGACTGGGCAAGACCTTGCAGGCCATCACGCTGATGCAGTCGAGAGCCAGCCAGGGGGCAGCCTTGGTGCTGATGCCCACCTCGCTGTTGCACAACTGGCAGCAGGAATTGCGCCGGTTTGCGCCCGCCATGACAGTCAAGATTCTCAATCAGCAGGGAATAGACCGCCAGCAACTGGTGAATGGCGCCGAGGCCGGCGACGTGGTGCTTAGCACTTATGGCCTGCTGGTCACCGAGGGTGAGTTGCTTTGCCAGCGCACCTGGAGCACCGTTGTACTCGACGAGGCCCACACCATAAAGAACCGCGAAACCCAAACCTCGAAGGCGGCTATGAAGCTGCAGGCCGACTTCAGGCTGATGCTCACCGGAACACCATTGCAGAACCATCTCAGCGAGATATGGAACCTGTTCCAATTTGCCAATCCCGACTTGCTTGGTAGTTATCAGCAGTTCACCGACAGGTTCATACTGCCTGTCGAGCGCGACCACAACATGGAACGCCAGCGGCTGTTGCGACGTCTACTCTCCCCCTTCCTGTTGCGCCGCACCAAGGACGACGTGCTCAACGAATTGCCGGAGAAAACGGAAATCACCTTGCGTGTTGAGTTGAGTGCGGAAGAGCAAGCCCTCTACGACAACCTTCGACAGCAGGCCATTGCCAATTTGGAGGAAGGTTCCAAAACCACCTTGCAGACATTGGCTGAAATCACGCGTCTGCGACAGGCTGCTTGCCACCCACGCCTTGTCAATGACAAGTTGCAGATACCGTCGAGCAAGACCATGGCCTTCCTCAACCTCGTGGAAGAATTGCGCCAAAGCGGGCACCGTGCACTCGTGTTCAGTCAGTTCACCAGCCATCTGGCGCTCATCCGCGAGGCTCTCGACAGTCAAGCCATACCCTATCTTTATCTCGACGGCAGCACCACACCCTCTGAGCGCAACCGTTTGGTGCGACAATTCCAGACAGGCGAAGAACCTCTGTTCCTCATCAGCCTGAAAGCCGGCGGGCTGGGGCTCAACCTGACGGCAGCCGATTATGTGGTCCACCTCGACCCGTGGTGGAATCCAGCCATAGAAGACCAAGCCAGCGACCGTGCACACCGCATAGGACAAGAGCGCCCCGTCACCGTCTATCGCCTCATTGCTGCTGGCACCATAGAGGAGAAAATCATCCGCCTCCACCAGAACAAACGTTCAATGGCCGATGCCCTCCTTCAGGGGGCTGACGTCTACGCCCAAATCTCAGCCGACGATGTCATCCGTCTGCTTCGCGAGAGTGTTGATGCCATTTCTCCGTATCTTTGACTCACGTATTGATATACGGCGTCGCGGTAGTAGTTGATGCTTTCATCGGAATAACTTTCGGGGAGCTCTTTCCACAACACATCGCGGATGGTGATGATGATGGTGGCTCTGGTTTCCTGCTTGTCAAACGGATGATCCATTGTGGCCAATTGGGCCTTGATCTTCTCCAGCAATTCTTTGGCAACTATCTTCAGTTTCTTGATGTCTTCTTTCGAGAGGTCGTCTTTCATCAGCACGTCATACATCGAGAGTTGTTCGTCATTCTCGAAACCTTCGCGTATGTAGCGCTTCTCCTCTTCGGTCAGTTCGTGGGAGAGTTTCATCAGTTCCTCGAAGGTTTTCTCTATTGTTGCGTGGTTCTGCTCTTGGTTGTAGTCGTGAATGATTTCCTGATACTTCTCGTAGAAGTTGATACGTGAGGGATTCTCGGCTAGCATACGTGCGATGCGCTCCTGCAACAGTTCCTGAATGTCTTTCAGAATAAGGTTCTTCTCCTGACTCTTGGCGAACTCCCGACGAAGCAGGTCAAAATCGATGCCGCTGATATCAAAGCGTCGCGACTCGGCAGCCATCGCCCCTTCGCCATCGAGTTCCAGATGCTCATTTACTATTTCATTGATAGCCACGCTCAGGTCAGTGATGTCGGCATGCTTGCGTTTCTGTTGCAGTTCCTTGTAGATGGCTTCAATGGCATCCTTCTGCTGCTTCATGGTCGGGGATTGCAAATCCCCTCCGACAATATCCTCGCGGTCGAGGTATTTCCACAACTTCAGCAGCGTAGAGGCAAACGTGCAGTATGACTTCCTGATTTCCGCCGTCTCGCACATCGCATTGGCTGCCTTCTTCAGCAACGACAGCTTCTCAAAATTCTCTGCTGTGATGAGGTCGTCCAAGTCAAAGTTGTGCTCTTTCAGGAAAGCCGTAGCGGCAGCTATCGTCTCCAGCACATGCTTGATGAGTTCCTTTTTGTCGATGGTCGGGTCGTTGCCGCCTGTGCCACCTTCCGGGTTGGCGGTATAATCGGCCAATGCCTGGCGCAGGGCTTTCACAATGCCGATGTAGTCGATAATCAGACCATTGGTCTTTCCTTCCGACACTCGGTTGGCACGGGCAATGGTCTGCATCAGCGTATGCGCTTTCATGGGCTTGTCGATGTAGAGGCACGAGAGCGTCTTCACATCGAAGCCTGTCAGCCACATGGCGCAGACAAAGACGACACGCAGACGGGAGTCGTCGGCCTTGAAAGCCTTGTCCAGTTCCTCTTTCTCCATCCGCTCACGATGCTGCTTGATGTCGAGTCCCCACTTCTGGAACGTCTGTATCTCGTTCTGCTCTTGCGAAACCACCACGGCCATATCCGTCTCGCGCATCCATTCCAGTTTGCGCTGCATCTCCTGTGCCTCCTGTTGCGAGGTGCATTTGGAGACGGATTCTTCCAATGCCTTGATTTCCTTCTGCCAGTACTCCTGCACATAGTTGAACATACGGACGCACGTCACTTTGTTATAGCACACGAACATGGCCTTGCCCGAAGTCCACAGGTCGCTGTAGTGACGCACAAAATCCTTGGCAATCAGTCGCAGACGCTTGGCTGCCGTCAGCAGATGCACCTCCTTGGCAAACTCCCTTTCCAGCTTGGCCAGCTGTGAGGCATCCAGTTCGCCAGCCTGTTCCAAGGCAGCTGCTATCTCATCGTTGATTTCAGGATTCTTCAGCTCCTGCAGTTTCTCGCCACGATTCTCATAATAGAGTGGAACGGTGGCCTTGTCTTCCACAGCCCGTTTGAAGTCGTAGATACTCACATAGCCACCGAATGTACGGGCTGTGATGTTGTCGTTGGAAAGCAGCGGTGTACCTGTAAAACCGATGCGATGGGCCGTTGGCAGCAGGTGCATCAGATTGTCGGCAAAGACGCCGTTCTGCGTGCGGTGTGCCTCGTCGCTCATCACGATGATGTCGTGGTCGGGATAGATAGGCTCAGCCTTCGGGTCGTTAAACTTCTGTATGAGCGAGAAGATGAACGACGGATTGCCTTTCAGCTTCGTCTTCAGGTCCTCGCCGCTGCTGGCAATGAACTTCTTGGCCTTCACGTTGCCCAGCAGTCCGCAGTTTTCGAAGGTATCGCTGATTTGCTTGTTCAGTTCGTCGCGGTCGGTCAGCACGAGGAATGTGGGCGAACCCTCAAACTTTCGGCGAATCTTCTGCGAGAGGAACAACATGGAATAGCTCTTGCCCGAGCCTTGCGTGTGCCAGAACACGCCCAACTTTCCGTCTAACAGTTGACGGTTACGATATTTGTCCACGGCTTGGTTCACGCCTAAATACTGGTGGTTGCGAGCTAATATCTTTGCCGTGCGTCCGCCGCTATGGTCGTAGAGGATGAAATTTTCCAACAGGTCCAGGAAGTTCTCCTTCCGGCAGATACCTCTGAGCATCGTTGGCAGTTCGATGTTGCCGGCATCTTCCTCCTTGAGTCGTTTCCATTCGTGGAAGAACTCCCACTTCGAATCGATGGTGCCCACTCGTGCCTCCAGTCCGTTGCTGAACATGATGAAGGCGTTGTGGTAGAACATTTGCGGAATGGTATCGAGATAGTCGCGATAGTTCTTATTGAAGGCATCCACCACTTCCACGTCGTGGTTCTTCAGTTCCATAAACAGCAAAGGCACACCATTCACGAAGCCCACGATGTCGGCCCGGCGATGATAGAGCGCACCATAAACCCACATCTCGCGGACACACAGGAAATCGTTCTTCTCGGGCGAAGCGAAGTCGATGACCTTGGCGCGCACCTCTTCCGTCTCGCCGTTCGGTTTCACGCGGGTCACGGGCACACCGTCCTTGATGTACTGATACTTCTGCTCGTTGATTTGCATCAGCGTCTGCGAACTCATGTGTTCCGTCATACGCTCCACGCACTCTTGCAGCTGCTTGTCCGTCAGCCACGGGTTCAACGTCTTCAGCGCCTTGCGGAAACGCTCCGTCAGCAGCACCTCATGATACGATGTGCGCCCCAGCGTGCCGGTTTGAGGGGATTTGCAATCCCCGAGCACCTCCTTATCAAAGGCATACACGCTCGTCCAGCCCAGTTCCTTCTCCAGCAACTCGGCTGCACTCCGCTGTATCAGTTGGTCTTCGCTATAGTCCTTTGCCATAATCGTTATGATTTAATATTTACCTGCCAATAACCGTGACTTTTGTTTCCAATCCATGAAATAATTCCCAAATCTCTTAACTTTGCTAATTTATCAGCAATGGTTTTTGAGGAAAGGCTAAGTTTTCGACACAACTCTCTATTGTTCATTTGAGAATTCGAGTAAAGCAAACATAGAATTTGCTTCTCATCTTCCTTTAGTCCCTTTATTAAATTTGCATCTAAATATTCTCCTAAACTTTTTTCAAGCTCATTTTTTCCTACTTGTTGGCAATCTACTCCTCTATTATTGTTATTATTATCACTTAACTTGTCCTTCAAATAATCTTTCAATGACACATGTTTATCTTGGGGAGTACTATTGTTTAGAGAATCATTGATTGTATGATTGCCAATATTTGTACCCGTGAATATTACAGTACCATTAAATGTAATATTACTATTCCCAGAGTGATCGTTTTTTGTATTGTTTTGTACAGAATGGTCCCCTGTAATAATATTCTTGTTCACTTCTTTTTTTCGATTGATAGAAATACGCCAGATTACACCGCCTATACCACATAGTAAGATGGTAATTGTCAAACTAATAAGTTCTGTTCCCCACCCATCAAAAATAGTATTTAAATCCATATTTCTTCGTTTTATTTTTTTACTTCTGTTTCTTCACTTTTCTGTTTGGAAAGTAAGCGGTCACAGGTTCCGCCACTTCAGATTATCTTTTCTTTATCTTTTCCCATATTTCCACGAATATTATATTAAACATGTAATTACGCCTACGGCTATTGCCACTACTACTGCGATAATCGCAATTACGATTGCAATTCTAGATAGTCTTCTGCTTTCCTGCGCCTCCAAAAGATTAGCAGCAAGCACATGATATGTCTGGTTCTTATATTCTTCAATTCCCTTTTCTGTAATGTAAATAAGATATTGGTCGATTCGAGATTCATACTCTCCCCTAATCAGCCCAATGAATTCCATATCTGCAAGCCATTTATCAACCAACATGTCTGGCTCTTTAAGACCTTTAAGCAATTCTGTCTTATGAATGCTCTTGGTTATATACCCCTCATTAACCCTTTTGGCATCTTGGCAAAGCAGAAATTCTTTCAGACGGTTTAGCGTCCATGCAAAGAAAAGGTACTTCGAAGCGTTCTCTTTCAGAAGTTCCTTTCTGCTCGTTTTGATGTTATATAGTCTATAAGGTCTTGCCATAATCTTTAAACGTCAATTTCGCCACTCATCAGCTTCGGAAGCAAGCGGTCGCGAGCCTCGTTAATTAATCTATCTAAATAATAGTCAACATTCTGTGTCCTTTATTACTAATACAGTGTTAAAGTCTTATTTGTATAAGTTAATGGAGTGTTTGCACCATCGTTAATTAATGACACTATCATCTCGCTTAATTTAATTGACAAAGTATTTATCAAATTAATAATATCTTTGTAGTCAGAAATGTTATTATATGTAAAATGCAACTCGGTTTCTTTGTTATGAACAATGCTGCATCTTATTTGATATACAATATCTGCCATCTGAGTAGGAGCATAATAAGGCTTGTCCGGTCTGCTACCATCTGCTTGAATTTTATATAAGTCTTGAATTTTATTCCTTGATGCTAAATTTAGACAAGTTGGTTCCACATTAGTATATTTATGACAGCCGTCAGGCACATCTATTATATTATATAATTCTTTAAACTCTTCTTTGAATAACTGTTTAAAAATATCCTTTTCATTCTTCTTAAAAGAATCTGTAACAGATTGGATACTTCTAACTATCGGATGATGATTATCTTCATGCTCTTTTATCAATTTAATAAATTCTTTTCTATATGCCAACTGCTCTAATACTTGATATACCTTTAAGAATCTTGTCAAAGCATCATCAGCATGTTTAACCTCATTTAGTACATCACTCACATCCAAGAATTGTTCATACTTGGCAGTATCATTATATTGCAAAGATGTAGAAATAATACCATTGGTTATTTTTAATAATTCGGGAACTTCAAATCTTGCTTCATTTACAATTTTCAAATAATTATAGCAATAAATTCTCCATGCGGTTTCTTCAGAAGGATTACCTCCTTCAATAGTTTGAATGTAATATTTTTCATCGCAATAATTGCGACAAAATTCCCAAAAACCGTGGGTTTCCGGACTATTTACGCTCCAATTTGCCCATAGTCGTTCAATGCCTTTCCATACAAGGTTTCCTCTATCTGTAGTAAAATCGATTAAAACATTATTTGAAAATAAAGAACTTGTTGTAAAAACAATTGGATCTGACGAAGTAACAATCTGTTTTGATTGATTTATGTATTCTTGTTTTATATCATATAGTTTAGTAGGTGCCTCAGGAATGTCATCTTCTAAATCATCTAATGATTCACTATTTTGGGCATCTATAAAACTAATGAATTTTGAATAAATGGAATTGTATTCATCTATTCCAGAAGATTCGATACTTTTGAGGAAAATAGAAGCTTTATCCAAACCTATTGCTAAATTTTCCTCAAATTCTTCCATTTTTTCTGGAGTCAAATGTCCTGAAATATTCAAACGAGTTGCTATATCTAATAGCATGTTCTCAAAGATATCTTTCCTTTTCATGTACTAACCTTTCGATTCTAGATTAAAAGCATTACTCCAAGACGAAGAACCATTTGTAAACAATTCTTGTGTGTACGCTGCAATTGCCTTTCTTACAGCATTACCCACATTAATTCGGCTTCCGGCTAATTTGCTCAGTTCACGCTCAAATTCAGTAATACAAAAATCACATTCTCCTGAGTTGATTCTGTCAATTGCTTTATTTATGCCGTTCAATAAATTGTCTTCTGAATTTATATACTTTCCTAATCCTGCAAAAATACCACTTAAAGTTGTATCCTTGCCAAACCATTGAAGGTAATTTGGGTCTTTCTCCGAAAGAACTTCGTCCATCTTTCTTATCAAATAGATAAAATTACACAAGAATTCCGTATTAAAGTATTTCGCAACGTATTCTGCCTCGAAGAAAGAATCTGAATCCCATTCAATCATATTAGCCGGGGCTATGCGAAGGGGCTTCTTTTCTATGAGGGATTGTAATGCTATTATGATCGAAGACATTTGATATTCTCCAACAGATCTATCACCTCTCTTTATTTTATAATATTCTCCATCCCTTTCTCGATAGAGTTTGATCGTTTCCCCAAGTTTTGGTATAATTTCATTTATCTTATGAAGGAAAAGCAACTCGTACTGATGGGTAGAAGAAACAGGACGTTGACCAGCATTCAGAAGGAGCATCTTTTTCATAATATCATTTTCCGATAGTCCTTCCCATATTACTATCTGAATATCAAATTCTTTATATGCATTTATTATGCTATTATAGCTTTCTTTATCAAATACCTTTTTCAAGAATGAAGAAGAAACAAAATCAAGTCCGAGAACCATTTCTCCAAATCCCCCTTCCTCTTTCATGTATCGAATAAATTCCCTAGGAGTAGTTATACTATTCTCTTCTGCTATTTTATGGAATTCCAAAATAGCCCATAATCTAAATGAACGTTGGAGTCCATCTAAAATATTAGCCTTTTTCATGTCTATTTCAAGGGACGTTCCATTAATACTGACTTTATCTGCTGTAATTGTAAATGCAGGAATTGGGTCTCCTGAAATAATTGTGTTATACAAACCGTCAAGGTAAATATTCCTAACGATTCTTCTTTGCACTTGGAAATCGTAGAAATTTGGCGCCAAGTCAGTAAGATATTCATACAAATTACATTTGCATAAATACCATTTACCCGTTTTTGTTTTTTTGGAGTCGAATAAATAAAAATTCATAATATATCTACATTTTAATTATTATGTTATACTGCTATTTCTCCACTCATCAGCTTCGGAAGCAAGCGGTCGCGAGCTTCGGTGAGGAGGCGGATTTGCTCGCTTAGTACTCTTAACCTGTCAAAAAAATGTTTTGCTATAGATGACCATTCTTGTATCAGTTCTAGGGAGGGCATTAGGATTTTCTTATTAGAAAGTCTACCTTGGCTAATTTTAGGCTGGGCGGCTCCTGTTACGATATCAGCAATTGGCATTTCTTTAAACATAGAGTATAAAAACTCTGTGCAGATTCCTTCTTTGCCTCTTAATACGTGAGCATGATTGTTTACCCAAAACTTACCCCAAACATATTGCAGAACGGGGAATTTATCGGGTGTTATAACGGTACCATCTTCTCCAAGCAACAAATAAATGCCATCAAACAAGTAATTATCAACATAATCCATTAATGCCGCTGCTCCATAGTATGGATAGATTTTCTCCATATTCATTCTTTGCATTGAAGATAGGGGCTTTCTTTGTTTGTCGTAATAGACAACAATATCACCAATAGCTTTCTTTTCCCACCCCTCGGGCACACCATCGACAATCTTGGTGTTTTCGTGACCGGGGAAATGGAGGTCAACGAACCATTCCTTATAGAGTCGCTGAGCTGCTTCCTCCAATAACTTTATCTGCTTCTGATAGTTCTCTATCAAAGAGTCGTAGCGAGAGAGGATAACACCTATTCGCTTCTGAATAGTTTTGTCTTGCTCAGCAACAAGTTCGATCTTTTCAAAATTTGACTTTGAAACGTACTCTCGACCAGACGCTGTGCCCAAATTATACGCCTTTAGCCCTGGAAGAAAGTTCTTTATCAGATAATAGACATACTCATTGTCATAGTTTTCGTTACAAACGATAGAATTTATAGATTGATTCGTATAACAATCGCATGGCGCCATCGTCATCTTTGTTCCTATAGTGCCTATACATGGAACGC